>Ga0315298_1000047_pt1 | contig 221863 bp, 206 predicted proteins | sample WHS_1_MG_FD_203077 | JGI IMG/M metagenome (GOLD analysis project Ga0315298, IMG submission 203077) | Extremophilic microbial mat communities from Washburn Hot Springs, YNP, Wyoming, USA - WHS_1_MG | ecosystem: Environmental > Aquatic > Thermal springs > Hot (42-90C) | place: USA: Wyoming... | reverse complement strand
TGGTAGTAGGAGCGGGCCCGGCGGGTCTGTCGGCGGCGGCCACGGTGGCGGCCATGGGCAAGAAGGCGGTCATCGTCGAGAAGGAAGACGTGCTGGGCGGTGCCCCCATCATTTCCGGCTACGCCAAGCTGGTGCCCTCGGGCGAGTGGGCCAAGGACGCCATCGGCCGCATGGTCAGCCGCGTGGACGGCAATGGCAACGTCAGCATCCACAAGTCCACCAAGGTGACTCAGCTGGATGGCGAGGCCGGTAATTTCACGGCGCACCTGAGCAATGGCCAGCAGGTGGAAGCGGGCAGCATCGTCCTGGCCACGGGCTTTACCCATTTCGATTCCATCAACAAGCCCGAGTGGGGCTTCGGTACCTACGAAGACGTCCTCACCACCACCCAGATGGAGCAGATGGTGGGTACCGGCCAGATTCGCTGTCCGTCCGACGGGCGCGTGCCCGAGCGGGTGGCCATTCTGCTGTGTGTCGGCTCCCGCGACCGGCAGATCGGCCGCGAGTGGTGCTCCAAGATCTGCTGCACCGTCTCCACCAACCTCGCCATGGAGATCAAGGAGCTGTCGCCTTCCACGGACGTGTTCATCTACTACATGGACATCCGCACCTTCGGGCTCTACGAGGACAAGTTCTACTGGAAGAGCCAGGAAGAGTACAAGACCAAGTTCGTCAAGGCGCGCATCGCCGAGGTGACCAAGTCCCCGGACGGTCGGCTCCTGGTCAAGGGTGAGGACACCCTGGTCAAGCGCCCCATCGTGATCCCCATGGACATCGTGGTGCACGCCATCGGCATGGATCCCAACGCGCTGAATCCCGAGATTGCCAAGGTCTTTGGCATTGGTCTCGAGAAGCACGGCTTCATCGACCGCGCCGAGCAGTACACCAACAGCCAGGGCACGACGCGCAAGGGCATCTACGTCTGCGGTGCCGCCACGGGACCAGAGACCATTGACGATTCCATCGCCCAGGGTCAATCGGCGGGCTCCCGCGCGGTGGCGGATCTGTACGGACTGCAGAAAGTTGCCGTCTGACGAGCTTGCGCGATCGGCCGATCGGATTACCCCGGCCAAGCTGCCCTTCGATCTGGATGCGGGTCTCCTCAAGAAGTCGTTCTACGAGTTAGAGGAGGCCTTTGAGGGGCAGCAGGGTCTTGCGGATCTGATCGAACGCCTGGCCGAGAAAAGTGCGGTCTTTCGTGACACGCTTTCGGCCCGGACGGAAGCCCTCAGCGAAGAGGAGCTAGAGACGCTGGTAGAGCGCATGTTCACGGCGCGCCGCAAGATTTGGCCAGCATTCGATGCCGCGGGCTCTGCCAAGGTTGGTGCGGCCATGTCCGATCTTTTGACCGGTCATGGTTCACTGGTGCAACGCATGCAGCGGTTTGAAGAAGCGGTACCGGCCACCGGAAAGGCGCAGCGCGCTTTACGGGATGTGGCGGCGGAGGTCCTGCATTTCACGGATCCCGAAACCTATCCCTTGATGACGCGCTGGGTTTGGGATCAGGGTACCGTATCCGGCGCCATTCGGGAGTTCATTCCCGGTGGTGACTACCTGACGGATTTTCCCTTGGGGGAAAGTCCGGAGATGTTCGAAGGCGTACGGGTCTGGATGCGGGATTCTTTGGCAGAATTGGGTGTCTATCGCGATCTCCCGTATCTGATGGACGTCATTCTGGCCTATCAGTACTCCCAGTATCTGCGGGCCATGGCCGAGGGTTTTTTGCGCTCGGACTTTGGTGGTCAGTCGGACTTTACGGAACAGATCAGAAAACTTCTGGGGGTAGAAACCCAGAGACGGTTTGGCGGGTCTCGCCTCAAGCGAGATGGTCTTCATTGACGCAAGGAATCAGGAGCAGTTATGGCTATTCATGAGAAGACCCTGATCGATCCCGATCGCATCCTCCAGCACGATCACCTGATCGTCGATGGTGTGGATGTTTCGGGGTCCTGGAACACCATGATTTCCCCTCGTACCCTGACGGACTACGAGCCGGATTTCGAAAAGATCATTCAGAGCTACAGCGGCGGCGAGAATGTGCATCGTTGCTGGCAGTGCGGGTCCTGCACCAATTCGTGCACCATGTATGCGCAGAATGTGGACTTCAATCCGCGCTACTGGATCTACCTCATCCGCTTGGGCCTGAAAGCGGAGTTGATGAAGGACAAGGACATCATCTGGCAGTGTGTGTCGTGCAACAAATGCACCAACATCTGTCCCAAGGACGTGCGTCCCGAGGGCGTGATGAAGGCTACGGCCCACTGGCTGGAAGAAAATGGCTATACGGAAAAATCGCCATCCACCCACTTCGACGAGGAATTCACCCACGAGTGTCTGGAATTCGGTCGAATCGAAGACACTGAGGTGATGATGGGTTTCTTCAAGCGTACCGGCCAACCTTTGGTGCAGCAGTGGATCGTTGAGTTCGGCAAGGGCTTGACCAAGCACATGCCCTTGGGACAGCTGGCCAAGATGGGGTTGAATACGCTGTTTCGGCCCAAGACCAAGTCTTGGGGGCGGACGGGTGCGGTACTGGCGGAGTATGTGAAGGCTCAGAAGGAGGCGGCACACCATGGCTAAGGTTGCGTATTATCCCGGTTGCGCGCTGGAAGGATCCGGTGGACCCTACGACAAGTCCACGCGGGTGCTGGTGAAGGAGTTGGGTCTGGAGATGGAGAACCTCGAAGACTACAACTGCTGTGGCGCCATGGAGGTGAAGAACATCCATCCCATGCTGCAGACCTACATGTCCGCTCGTAACCTGGCCATTGCCAGCAAGCTTCAGGGCTGCGATACGGTCATGGCGCCATGCAACGGCTGCTACCGTAACCTGAAGCAGACCGAGTATGAGTGCGCTACCTCCGAAGAGACCATGAAGACGGTTCAGGATCTCGCCAACAAGTCCGGCGATCCGGTCTATGAGGGCGACGTGCGTACCCTCCATGCGCTGGAGTGGTTCATGGAAGAACTCGGTCCGGAAGGCATCAAGCAGCGGGTCAAGAAGAGTCTCAATGGACTGAAGATTGCCAATTACTACGGCTGTATGTACACCCGTCCGCGGCAGATCTTTCCGGAAAAGGACCAGGGTCCCGGCTCGGAATCTTCTTATGCGCCGCATTTCATGGACGACCTGCTCAGCGCCGCTGGCGCCGTTGCGGTGGACTTCCCCTTGAAGACGGCCTGCTGTGGAGGGGCGCATACCCTGTCCGACTCCGATACCTCCACCCAGCTCGTGCTCAATATCCTCCAGGCTGCTGAAGATGCCGGTGCCGAGGTCATCGCCACCGAGTGTCCGACCTGTCACTCGGGTCTGGAGATGCACCAGGTACGGGCCGAAGTGGAATTTGGCATCAAGACCAACGTGAAGGTGATTTACTTCACCCAGCTCCTGGGTCTGGCCATGGGCTTGTCGCCGCGGAAGGTGGGCATCCCCGACAACGTCAGCGATTCCATGGATCTTCTTGCTGCCAAAGGCATTGCGTAATGCTTTTCGGCTGGCGCCCCCACGGGGGCGTTTTTTTTGCCGGTCGGTAGAGGAGAAGCGTTCATGGAGTGTAACGGTTGCGAGTTTCGCGCCGAATTGTACTACGACAAAGAAAGCCAGATCTGGGCCCGGCGCGAGGACGACGGTACCTTGACCGTGGGCATGACCGACATTTCCCAATCCATCGCCGGGAAGATCTTGCACGTGCGTGTGCGACGTCCCGGCACGCGTCGACCCATTGGCAAGCCGGTGGCTACCATCGAGAGCGGCAAGTGGGCGGGGCCGGTGCCCAACGTCTTCGACTGTGTCATCGAGCTGGCCAACGAGGATGTGTTGGAGGACCCCAATCTCCTGAATATCGAGCCCTATGAGGCCTGGATCGCGCGGGTTCGGCCCACTGCCTCTATGGAAGTGGCCCTCAAGGACATGGTGACGGGCGATCCCGCTTTCGAATTGTACAAGGCCCGTTGCGAACGGGACGATATCCATTGTGAGCGGGGTATGCGATGAGCGGTCATTACCTGGAAGACGATGAAGAGAAGCAGGTGGTCATCGTCATGACCAGCGGTCCGAGTACGGCGCACCGTTGTGCGACACCCTTCTATCTGGGCGCGCTGTTGTCATCCATGGATGCAGAGGTTAAGATTTTTTGCACCATGGAAGCGGTTCGGCTGATGCAAAAGGGTGTTGCCGAGAACCTGTCCGCCATGGAAGGTGGTAAAAAGGTCATCGAATTCATTCGCGATGCCAAGAACGCCGGGGTCGAGATCCACGTATGTCGACCGGCATTGCCCGGCTACGAGATTCCCGCAGAGGATCTGATCGCGGAGGTGGACCACGTCGCCTCGGCTGGAGATCTTGCCGACCTCATTCTGTCGACGGATCGCCTTTTGTTCTTTTAAACGGGCATCGCCCATTCGTATAGTGTCACCAACGTCTAGTAAACCCTAAGGAGGGCATAATGGGAACGGTTCGTGGTTGTGAAATCCCCGAAGATCTGATGTATAACGTCGAAAATAATGTCTGGCTGCGCAAGGAAGACGACGGCACCGTCACCATCGGCATGACTTCCTACGCCTGCTCTTTGGCAGGGCAGATCGTATCCTATACCCCCAAGGGTGTTGGCAAGGACATCAAGAAAGACAAGTCTGCGGCCACCGTCGAATCCGGTAAGTGGGTGGGTCCCCTCAAGAGCCCCGTCAGCGGTACGGTAACGGCGACCAACGAGGATGTGGCCAAGGATCCCGGCCTCATCAATAAGGATCCCTACGGTAGCGGTTGGATCGCGAAGCTGAAACCGGCGGATTTCGACGGCGATGCGGCGGACCTGAAGACGGGCTCCGACGCCCTTGCGGCTTTCGAAGAGAAGATGAACGCCGACGGCTTCGGCGGCTGCTGAGTTTTGCAGCACGGTATCTGCGGCCGCTTATGCGGCCGCACGTTTTCTGTTAGCGCGCAGCTGCATTGCGTGCTCCTTGGATAGGTGAGGAATCGTCCATGAATCCCTGGTTGGAAGCGGTAGCGCAGGTAGAAGCCCTCGAAGATCTCCGTCTGGATGAAAACCTCGTGGCCTCCATGCGGGAGCGTTGGTCAGGGCTTTCGGGTAGCCAGGTCGGGCGAATGAACTTCTACACACCGTCCTTCCGTCACCATGAGACCTCCGAACTGTCCACCTGTGGCAAGAATGCCTTTCCAGCCATTTCCATTACCGGCGGTGACTGCAAACTGCAGTGCGATCATTGCAAGGCGAAGATTCTCGAGCCCATGATCCCGGTGCGCTCTCCGGAAGAACTGGAGCGTCTCGTCGATGGGATCGTTGCCGATGGTGGCCGGGGGCTGCTGCTATCGGGCGGTTCCGACCATCAGAATGTGGTGCACTACGAGCCCTATTTCCCCACGGTCCGGCGGCTCAAGGACCGCTACCCCACGCTGCAGATCGCCATGCATACCGGCATCGCCACCCGCGACTTTGCCCTCGGCATGGAGGATGCCGGCGTCGATGTCGCCATGATGGACGTCATCGGCGCCCAGGATACCATTCACCAGGTCTACCATCTGCGCCGGTCGGTGGACGATTTCGAACGGGCTCTGGAGACCCTGGTCAACACCCGGATGAAGGTGGTTCCGCACATCGTGATCGGTCTGCACTACGGGCAGCTGTTGGGGGAGTGGAACGCTCTGGAGATCGTCCAGCGCCACCTCCCCAGCGCCCTGGTCCTGGTGGTGATCATGTCGCAGTACGCGAGCCAGAGTCGACCCTTTGCGACGCCGCCGGCGGAAGAGGTGGGACAATTCTTCATGGACGCCCGAGCGGCCCTGACGGACACGCCGGTGCTGCTGGGTTGCGCCCGACCCTCGGGGGTGCACCGCTCCATGACCGACACCTACGCCGTGATGGCTGGCCTCAACGGTATCGCTTTCCCCTCCGACGGCATGCTCGCCCTCGCCAAGCATCTGGATCGCGAGGTGTATGTGACACCGTCCTGCTGCTCCATGATCGTCGGTGAAGAGGTACTGGCCATGGGGGAAAACGGCGACAGCATCCCCCTGGATCACATTCCGGCTGCGCCCAAGCGCCAGAGCCGTTTGCGCGATATCCCCATCGTCCTGTCGGCCTGAGTGCAGGGCTCCGGAAGCGCCTCGATATGTCTCGATCCTGCAGTGGGCAGCTGTGGTCGGTGTTGGACACGGGCCTGCGCGATGCCGACGAAAACATGGCACTGGATCGGGCCTTGCTCGATGCGGTGGCGGCGGGGGAGTGGGGACCGAGCCTGCGTTTCCTGCGTTTTCGCGATTCTGCCCTGCTCGGACACCACCAATCTCCCCGGCAAGAACTGGACCTGGATTACTGCGCGGCAGAGGGGATTCAGGTCCAGCGGCGACTCACGGGGGGCGGCGCCATCGTCTTTGATCCCAGCCAGATCGGCTGGGAGTTGGTCTGCCTGCGTCGCCATCTGCCCGCTGGGGACATGACGGCCCTTTCCCGGGAGATATGCGAGGCGGCGGCGGCGGGCTTGCGGCGTCTGGGGGTGAATGCCCAATATCGACCGCGCAACGATATCGAGGTGGATGGCCGCAAGATCTCTGGAACGGGCGGTGTCCTGGACGGAGAGGCCGTTCTTTTTCAGGGAACCGTGCTCATCGAGCTGGATATTCCGCGGATGTTGCGGATTTTGCGAGTCCCGGTGGAGAAGCTGGATGCCCACGCCATCCGTAGCGTGGCCGAGCGCGTGACCAGTCTGCGTGCACTGCTGCCGGAGTTACCCTCTATGGCAGTGGTGCGTCAGGCCTTGCTGGAGGGCTTCCGTGAGCGCTTTGGCGGGCAGTGGGAGGACATGGCCGAGGGCGATCTTCCCGAGCCCGTTGCCCGGCGACTGCCCCAGGCTCTGGCGGAGGTGCGTGCACCGGACTGGCTCTCCCTACAGGATCGACCGCCGGAGGAACAGAGCCTGCGGCACGCGATCGTGCGCACGAGCGGTGGCACCCTGCGCGCGGCGGTGCTCTGGGATGAGCGTGGTCAGCGCGTCAAACAGATTCAGTTTCGGGGCGATATGTTCATTCAGCCCAGCCGTGCCCTGGTGGATCTGGAAGCGCGCCTGCGCAATAGCCACATCCGCGAGCTGGAGGATCTGGTGTCCGCCTGGTTCGCCGCTGAGGTGGTGGACGCCTTTGGCATGCGGCCCGAGCACTTTGTTGCGGTTGTGCGGCAGGCCGTGGAGGACGCGCATGCACCGTGTCTATGACCTTCTGGTGGTAGGAGCCGGACCGGGCGGGGCGGCGGCGGCGCAGACGGCGGCAGCACGGGGGCTGCGTGTGCTCTGTGTGGATCGGCGCAGAGCAATTGGCGTGCCCGTGCAGTGTGCCGAATTCGTGCCCATGCCGCTGTTGCGACAGGTGCATGAGACCTGCTCACGGGTGCAGGATGTGGTGGCCATGCGCAGTGTGTTGCCCTCCGGAGCCGAGGATCATCGCGATTTCCCAGGGATCATGATCGATCGCGCGCGCTTCGATCAGGGTCTCGCCGAAGCAGCGCGCGCCGCCGGTGCCGAGATCCGGACACACACCACCTTTCGTGGCTGGGATGGCGAGCGCGCTGAACTGGAGCAGGATGGCCGGTCCTGGTCCGTGGCGGCGCGCTTTTTGGTGGGTGCCGACGGTCCGCACAGCGTCGTGGCGACTGCCCTGGGGCTTCCGCCTCAGCCCATCGTGCAGACACGCCAGTACACCGTGGAACTGCGTACTCCCTATGCCGATACCGATATTTTCCTGTCGGACGATTTCCCCGGAGGCTACGCCTGGCTCTTTCCCCGCGGCCCGGTGGCCAATCTGGGGCTAGGCGCCGACCGTCGCTTTGCCGACAATCTGAAGATACCCTTGGAGGCCCTGCATCGGCAGATGCAGGAACGGGGATTGGTGGGGGCGGAGATCCTGGCCCGGACCGGAGGCGCCATTCCCGTCGGCGGAATCCGTCCGCTCGTGCATCCAAAAGCACTGCTGGTGGGCGACGCCGCCGGTCTCACCCATCCCATCACCGGCGCTGGCATTCCCGCCGCGGTGATCAGCGGATTTGCGGCGGGGGCAGCCGTGGCCGACTATCTTGCCGGCGACCAGGAGGCTCTGGAAAGTTACGCCGAAGACATGCACGACCAGTTTGGACCGGCCCTGGAACGGGCCTTGCGGCGGCGCGCCTCTCTGGAGGCCGTCTGGCACACGCCAGCCGCCGCGGACGATCGGGTGATGCGTTCCAGTTGGATCGCATTTGAGGAATACTTTGCCGCTTGAGGCAAAACGACAGGAGGATTGACCATGAGTGCGGTAGCGTCCGATGCAACACCCTTGAACTTTTACCGGCCCGACTATTTCGTCAAGACGCCGACCATGCGCTCGCCCGATTACGTGCAGCTCAGTACGGCGGCGGCCATTACTCTGGGGCTCATCCCCGGGGTCATGCACCGCACCAGCTGCACTCACTGTCTCAATCTCCTGATGACCTATCCTGAAGGTTGTCGTGCCAACTGCACCTACTGTGGACTGGCCCGCCACCGCGAAGAGAGTCGGGATTATGCTGACCGCAACTTCATTCGCGTGGATTGGCCGACGGTGCGGGTGGACGAGATGCTGGAACGCATCGCCGCCAACGGCGACAAGGGGCAGTTTGAGCGTATGTGCATCAGCATGATCACCCATCCCGATTCCGACCACGATACCCAGGTGGTGCTGAAGCGCTGGATGGAAGCGGCTCCTCACATCCCAGTGTCCATTCTCTCCAACCCCACCACCATGGAAAAGCAGGACCTTATCGATCTCAAGAATCTGGGGGCCGACATCTTCACCGTCGCCCTGGATGCGGTGACGCCCGCCATATTCGAGCGCACTCGGGGCAAGACGGTGCAGAGTCCGCACAGCTGGGACAAGTACTGGCAGGCCATCGAGTGGGCGGCAGAGATCTATGGCCCGGAAAAGTTCGGTGCCCACCTCATCTGTGGTATGGGTGAGACGGAGCAGGAGATTTTGGAGGTCTGCCAACGCATCAAGGACATGGGTGGCCACAACCACATGTTTGCCTTTTTCCCGGAAAAAGGCTCCATGATGGAAGACTGGGATGCTGTGCCTCAGGATCACTGGCGCCGTGTGCAGCTGGGGCGCTTTCTCATCGATTACGCCGGTGGGCGCTACGAGGACATGAGTTTTGATGCCTACGGGCGGGTTGAGGATTTTGGTTATCCGCAGGCGGAGCTCGAGGACATCATCAATTCCGGCAAGCCCTTCCAGACCAGTGGCTGTCCGGGTAAGGACGACGAAGAAGTGAGCGCCTGCAACCGTCCCTACGGTGACTCCTCCCCCTCGGATATCCGCTCTTTCCCCTTTGCCCTCAACAAGCAGGATGTGGAAGTGGTGCGTCGTCAGATGCGCCTGCGGGATCTGCGCGTCGATTGAGACCGTTGCCCCACCCATTGCCGAAGCGCCCGAAAGGGCGCTTTTTTACGGTGCGATCGGTAGCCGCCGCAGGAATGCTTTGGCATAACATTACCGTATTCTGATGATCTATCATTGCGATATTTTGTTACAGCCATGAAAGATTTGATGCTTTGCCGTCTTGCCACAGTGTGCCCATTACGACACAATCGTGAAGAAGTTGGGCAACAACAGAGGCGGAGAACGAAATGAAAAAGAAAGCGATGCGGTTGGGTGTGGCAGTGGCGGCGGCGCTCTCCTGCGCCTTTGCCGGTTCGGCCATGGCCACGGACGGCTACCAGTTGATCGGTATCGGGCAGTATGCGGTGGGTATGGGTGGCGCCGTGGTGGCGGCTCCCGACGACCCCCTATCGGCGGCCATCAGTAACCCGGCAGGCCTGGCCATGATCAAGCCGCAGGCAGCCTTCTCGGCGGAGATCTTCAATCCCACACGCAAAACCAATCTGGGTTTTGGTGAGATCGGCAGCCACAGCAACGTGTACGGTATCCCCGCCATCGGCTGGGTTGCCCCTGCCTTTGGTGACGGCATCGTCTTCGGTGGCGGCGTGTATGGTACCTCGGGCCTGGGTGTGAATTATCTCCAGAACATCGGACCCAATTCTGCGCTTCCCTACGGTGGTTATGCGCAGGCCTACAGCAGTATCACCTTCATCCAGATGGCCCCGTCCATCGCCATGAAGGTCAATGATCACCTCTACATCGGTGGCTCTCTGAACATTGCTGCGGAGCAGGGTTCTTTCCAGCAAACCATGACCCAGTTCCAGAACATCAGTCCGAACCCCAAGCAGCCCTTCGTGGTACCGCTGACGGGCGGTCTTAACCTTTCCACACCCTCCTGGGCCTATGGCGTCGGTGTGACCTTGGGCGCTCTGTACAAGGTGAACGATAAGGTCACCCTGGGCGCTACCTACAAGTCGCCCATCATGTTCACGCCTTTAACCTTCCAAGGAGGAGCCCAATCGCTGCCGATGCCCAACGGTCAGGTCCTGACGGGCAACCCCGGTCAGTACAGCGGTCATCTGAACTATCCGCAGCAGATTGCCTTGGGTATTGCCATCCGCCCCATCCCGCAGTGGCTGGTGAGCGTGGAGGGGCAGTGGATCAACTGGCACAACACCCTCAACACCTTCAATATCTATGGTCCCTGGAACGGCACCAACGTTGTGCCTTTAGCGTTGAATTGGCGGAACCAGTGGGTAGCCAACATTGGTACCCAGTATAACGTCAACGACTGGTTGCAGGTGCGCGCTGGCTACACCTGGGGTTCCAACCCGGTACCCAACAACAGCAACGCTATTGCTGCCAACACCATCTTCCCGGCCATCGTGCAGAACGCCATCACCTTCGGCGCGACGCAGAAGCTTGGCATGGGTTGGAAATTGACGGAGGCCTACATGCACGAGTTCAGCAACACGATGACCGGTGCTCCGGGCTCTGCTCCCTTCAATCCCCAGCAGGCGGCCTCCTCCACCCTCACCGAGAACTCCTACGGTATCCAGGTGGGCTACGAGTTCTGATCGACGGTTGTAAGCACCCTCCTCGGGTCGGGAGAGATGCGCGAGCATCTCTCCCTTTTTCTTTGCCTTGTCAGGGGCGCTGCTGGCTGGGATAATGCTTAGTAGATCAATTTGCTCAGGATTGCCATGAAGACCATACCCATTGCCGACGTGAGCGCGCTCAAGAACGAGCTGAACAAATACAAAAAGGGCAAAAAACTGGAGATTCCCCGCTTCAACCAGTTGGCGCGTATGGCCTATATCGGACGTCTGGTCATGGCGCCGCTGGACCCAGAGGACCCCGAGTGCCGTGCCTTTCTGGTCCACGTGCAGGAGCCACAGGGCCTTGCCGCCCACTTTATCGAATTGGACGAAGACCTTCAGGACGCCATCCTGATCCTCGACGGCGAACAGGCCATGGCCATTGCGGCCATCATGGAGGAGGGAGTGGCCGAGCGGGCGCGTTGGCACGAGGCGCTCAATGAGCGGGATTTCTATTTCTCCGCTTTCTATCGCCCGCGGGATCGTGACGGCTCCCACTGAAGCCGCCGCTCCACCCTCACCCACGTCTGCAGCCTCCTGCGCTGGTGCCCTACGGCTTCTGGATCTCGGCCACCTTTCTGCCCAAGCACTGCACCGGGCCTATCTGGGATTTGCCGAGGCACAGGGGCGGGACGATCCACCCGCGTTGATCCTGGCCAGTGCAGACGACCATTTGAGCGTCGGTGCTGCGCAGGGCGTAGGTGCAGAGCTGGATCGGGAAGCTTGTCGGGCAGCGGGAATTCCCGTGGTGCAGCGCCCCCTGGGCGGTGGTACGGTGTGGGTGGACCGGCGCCACCTCAATTATTTCCTGGTGATGCCCCACGGGACCGGCTTGCGCAGACCCGCCCAGGTCCTGGAACTGCTGGGCCCGGTCCTGTGCGCCTGGCACCGATACTTTGGCCTGGACGTTCGCCTCGTAGGGCATCAGGATCTTTGGCTCGGCCAGCGGAAGTTGGGCGGCACCGGCGCGGCCACCATCGGCTGTAGCCTCGTGCTGGGCGGTAGTCTGCTCCTCGATGGCGACTGGCGTGCCTTTGTCGGCTGCATCGCGGTGCCTTCGACCGGCTTCCGGCGGGAGCTGGAGCGTGCCTTGGAGGAGTCCCTGGGTCTCTGGACCCATTTCCTTCCCCGGCTCCCTACCCGCGCGGAACTGCGGCAAGCCCTGCTGCACGCGTTGGCGGCAGCGGGCTGGAACCCGCGGGTCGAAGAGGGCCCGAACGCGGCGGAACGCCTGGCCATGGCCGGTGCGGAATTGGAGGCACCGGATTGGCAGCAACCCGGGCGTCGGCGGGTCGCGCACGGCATCAAAATAAAGGATCGTAGTTTCCTGACGGAGCGCCACTGGTCCGATGGCAGCTTCTTGCGGGTCTGGACCGAGGATGGCAGCTACCGTCGCGTGTTGTGCAGCGCCTGGCCCGAGGACTGCGCGACGGCCCTGACGGGTTGTGGACGGGATGCCGCGCTGGCGGCTCTGGAGCGCTGCCTGGATCGGGACAGGGCGCAGCTCTGGCGGGCGCGCCTAGAAGCGACGGCAGTATGGACGGAAGGTTGAGAGGAGATGGGGTATGGCCAGTATTGGCGATCGGCTACGCAAGCGTTTTCTGTGGATGAGCAGCGATGAGGCCTTGCGCGCCCAGGCGCAGGCTCGGCTGCTGCCGGGCTGGGAGATGGAGTGTGGCGTGGACCTGGAGGATTTCGGGGATTGGCAGGAGATCCTGCTGCGCCGTTTTCTGGTTTTGGATCTGGACGATGCCGCCATCGCCGATCCCATAGCCACCATCGATACCTTACGCCGGGAATATCAACTCAATATCCCGGTATTCTGTTTTGGCGGAGACAACGAACGCCGCCTGGAGGCACGCCAAGCGCGCGCTGACCGCTTTTTTGCTCGCGACGAAATTGCCGATCGCCTCGAGGATTTTCAGAAACAATTCGGTTGGTAGGCCTGCGGCGGTCCGCGCGGGCTGGTTTGCGGACCGCGACGGGCTCAGCCGACTTTGGCGTGGGCCTCGGTATCCAGCAGCAGATCGCGGCTTTCGCTCTGGTTGTCGTTCTTCACCGTGAGCGTGACGATGCGCACACCGGCGTCCTTGAAGGTGAGCTCGTAGGAAAAATTGCCGGGCAGTTCCAGGGTGCTTTCCTTGAGGGTCTTGCCTTCGCAGCTCAGGGTAATCGTTGCCTTGCCGGAGCCGCCCAAAAAGGCCTGGATACGGAAGGGGTGGCCGACGACGCGACGATAGACCTGGGGGTCGCGATTGGGGTTGTATTCCAAGTTGTTGAGTTTGACCATCTTGATGAGTTTCGTGCTCATGAAAGCCCCTTTAATCAGTCTATAAAACGAATTATGAACCACTACGGACAAAACCCATTTATCCTAGACGAAATCCCGGATGAACGGTAGGGTGTAATGAGGACGACGGAGGCTTGCCGATGTACGACAAAGTGTTGACCCTGTCCCGACTCGATCAGGCGCAGGCGCGCATCGAGGCCATGGCCCGGGAAATGGCGGCGGAGGGCGACGGGATGCCGCTGGCGCCCGCGGTGGATAAGGCCATGGATCTGGCCAGGGAGCTCCTGCGCATCCTCCTGGATGCCGAGGGGAAGCGTTATGAGGCCGATGCCGACCTTTTGCAGCTGTGGAAGGTGCTGGTGAAAGGCGAGCCCCACTGGAACACGATTCGCGACAACTGCCGGGAACTGGTGTACTACCACAACTGCCTCGACCTCGGTCGGGAGGATGCGCTGCCACCGCAACCCCGGAAGATGATCGTCCACACCCTGCGCCACCTGTACCTGTATCTGCGCAGCCACTGCGAACAAAGTCCCGAGGAGACCGCATGAGCCGACATTCCCCTGAAACCCCCCTGCGCCACCTGACCGAGGAGCCCTACTATCAGCCGGTGGGCAATGAACTCGCCGTCTTCATGGCCGCCTGGCAGCGCCGTCTGCCCGTCATGCTCAAGGGGCCAACGGGCTGCGGCAAGACTCGCTTTCTGGAACACATGGCTTGGCGGCTGAAGCGTCCACTGGTTACGGTGGCCTGCCACGAGGATCTCACCAGCTCCGACCTCGTGGGGCGTTTTCTCATCGAGGGGGACGAGACCATCTGGCAGGACGGGCCCCTCACCCGGGCGGTGCGCGAAGGCGCCATCTGCTACCTGGACGAAATCGTCGAGGCCCGCACCGATACCACGGTGGTCATCCACCCGCTGACGGATCATCGCCGCCACCTGCCCATCGATAAGTTGGGCACGGAGATCAGCGCCCACCCCGACTTTCTTCTGGTCATCTCCTACAACCCCGGCTATCAGACGGTGCTCAAGGACCTCAAGCCCTCCACCAAGCAACGCTTCGTGGGCATGAACTTCAGCTACCCGCCGGCGGAACTGGAGCAAAGCATCGTCGCCCGCGAGTCGGGCCTCGCGGTGGAGCAGGCGGGCAAGCTCGTGCAGGCTGCCGCCAAGGCGCGTAATCTCAAGGACCAGGGCCTGCAGGAGGTGACCTCCACCCGCGCCCTCATTTACGCAGCCACCCTCATGGCTGCGGGTCTTGCGCCCATGGAGGCGGTGGCAGCGGCCATCATCAGCCCGCAGACGGACGATCCCGAGCTGGGTGCCGCCCTCGAGGAGATTTTCCAGAGCTTTCTGGCGGCCTGAAGATGACCGAGGCGGCGGCGGAAGATATCCTCGAACATCTGGAGGCCGTGAGCTTCGTGGCCGGGCGGGACGCGCGGGCAGCGCTCCCGGCGGTGGAGGGTCTGGGCTCGGCGGCGGTGCTCCGTTACCTGGAACGGGGTCGAGAGCTCTTCTTCTACGACCGTGAGGCCGGCAAGGCCTTCTTCCACGCCACCGCCGATCTGGTTCAGGCCTTTGGCGGACTGGACCCCTGGCTGGAACAGGCAGCCGTTTTTACCCGCCGGCGCGGTACCTTTCGCGCAGCCGTGGCCTTTTTCTCCCAGGCGGCGGCGGTGCGTCGCGACTATGGCCTCCGTGGCGAGCAGTCCTGGTATGAGCAGGGCGCGCGCTGGATAGATCGCCACGTGGACAGCGCCGCTGCCTATTTTCGCGTGCCGGCGGCGCAGCTTTTTGGGAGTGCCGGTATCGAAGGTCTGGACACGCTGCTGCAGCCAGCGGAGGAGTTGGCCAAGGGGCGTCTGGGTCTTGGTACCTATCTCGATGGTGCCATCAAGGTACGGGCCATCTGCGGTCTGGATGGTGTGGCCGAGTGGGCGCGCCGCGGTCGGGATGTCCTGGCGGCGGGACGGATCCGAGGGGAGGCCTGGTTCCGCCTGGAAAGCGACGAGGCGCGGGCCTTTCTGCTGGAGGTTCTGCCGGGCTTTCGCACCGGGCCGCACAAGCGGCTCTTTGCCCTGCTTTTGCAGGCTTGGACCGGTTTGCAGATGCCCCTGGAGGATGGGGACTGGAGCGTGGAGGGTGGCCGCAGCTTTCTGGAGACCGATGGCCGCAGTCTCTTCGTGCCAGCGGTGATGCCGGATCGCGAAGAAGCGCTCCTCGCCTTCTATCATACGGGTGCCCATCTAGCCTTTGGCAGTTACGATCAGGACGCCATCCACGCGCTGTTTCGCGAGATCGGGATGGAGCATCCGCCTTTGGACCCGGACCAGCGCATCACCTGGCGGCCGCTCTTTGCACAGTTTGGCGACGATCTGCTGCGCTTTCAGCTGATCTTCGATCTCTGTGAGGATCTCCGGGTGGACGCGGCCCTGGATCGGGAGATGCCCGGCTACATCGAGCGTCTGCGCCGGGCTGCAGCGGCGTGTCCGACCCCTGCCGGGGCTGCCGGTGCCTACTGGCGGGCGGCGGCGGAGATCTACGCGGACTACGCCGCCGGATGTCTGGCGGAAGACCTGCGCACCCTGCTCGAGCCAGGTTCCGGGATCGTCGATGCCTTCCGGGTGGCGCTGGCGCGCTATGCGCACACGGATCTGCCCCCCATCACCCTGGCCGAGCGTGCGGCGGCTTTTCTCCCGGGCCATTCTCCCAATGCGGCGCGACCGGTCTATCCGCGTCGACGGGTGGCCAGCGAGGCCGTGGAGATGGATGCCGGGGGTGCCCTGGGCGCCGCCGGACACAAGGAGAAACCACGGGAGGCACCGCAACAGGCCGAAGGCAACGATCCCGACCTGGAGATCCCGCCCGAGGACATTCAGGGCACCGGCGGTCGGGTGGGGGTGGGGATCCCCATGCCGGCCAAGGTTAGTGGCTCGGGTCGCGGTGTGCAGGGTCCCAAGGGCGGTTGGCCCTATCGTGAGTGGGATTATCGTCAGGAACGCTACAAGGAAGACTGGGCGCGGGTGCACGAACGCAGTCTGCGGGAGCGGGACGAGGCGCGGGCCGTGGAGATTGCCGCTAGCTACGATGGTACCCTGCGGCGGCTCAAGCGTGCCCTGCAGGCGCAAAAACCCACGCGCATGGCGTCTCTGCGTCGCCAGTTCGAAGGTGAAGAGCCCGACCTCGAGGCCGCCGTCCAGTATGTGGTGGAACGGCGCGCGGGCCGCAGTCCCAAGGCCAACATCTACCTGCAACGGCGCCCGCAGCAGCGCGACACCGCGGTGTTGCTGCTGGCCGACCTATCCACATCCATCATGGCCGAGGCCGGGGACAGCGGGGTGCGGGTCGTGGATCGCCTGCGTGCAGCCATGCTGCTCTTCGGCGAGGCCCTGCTGGAAGTGGGCGATCCCTTTGCCATCTACGGTTTCGCCAGCAAATACCATCAGGAAGTGATTCTGTATCCGGTCAAACGCTTCGGCGAGCGCTTCGACAGCCGCGCCCGCGCGACCCTGGCGGGGCTGTCTGGACGTCTGGCTACCCGCATGGGGGCGGCCATCCGGCACGCGACGCGGCAGATGCTGCACACCCAGGCGCAGCGACGCCTGCTGCTGATCCTCTCCGACGGGCGTCCGGCGGATTACGACGACGGCGGCGACGCCCGTTACCTGCAAGAGGACACCCGCATGGCGGTGAAGGAGGCGCGCGATGCGGGTGTGCACGCCTTCTGCATCAGCCTCGACCCGCGCGGTGGCGACTACCTGCCCTTGGTCTTCGGCAATGGTCACTATCTGGTGTTGCCGCATGTGGACAGCCTGCCGCAGCGCCTGCCCGAGATCTACCTGCGTCTGCGGGGTAGCCATTGAGGGAGGTGGACGCCCTGCAGCCGCGCATCGACCCGCAGCGGGAGGCGCTTTTCATTGGTGCTGCGCGCTACCGTCGGGCAAGCTATGGCCAGAATCATCCCCTGGCCATCCCGCGGGTTTCCCTGACCCTCGACCTCATCAATAGTTACGGTGCCATTGCTCCGGCCGAATATCGCAGCGGCCGTCCCGCCAGCCATCGGGAACTCTGGGGTTTTCACACCCGCGACTACATCCAGAGTTTTGAGCGCGCCCAGTTTCGTGGTGGGGTCACCGATGCCGAGCGGCGCCGCTATCAACTGGGTACCCTGGAGAATCCCTATTTCCCCGGTTTTTTCGATACCCCCAATCTGGCCACGGGTTCCAGCATCCAGGGGGCGGAGGAGGTCCTGCGGGGGCGACTGGCCTTCAGCCCCGCCGGGGGTATGCACCACGCGGCGCCGGGGCAGGCGCGCGGCTTCTGCTATCTCAACGATCCGGTGCTGGCCATCCAGCGCCTACGCCGCGAGGGTCTGCGCGTCCTTTACTGGGATCTGGATGCGCACCACGGTGACGGCGTGGAGTCCGCTTTCGTGAAAGATCCTGAGGTGCTGACGGTCTCCATCCACATGGACACCGCCTATGCCTATCCCTTCCAGGGTGGTGGGGTGGACGATCACCCGGGCGGTGCGGTCAATCTGCCCCTGCCGGCCGAGGTCAACGACAGCGAATATCGCGCGGTTTTTACCCTGCTCTGGCCGGAGGTCCTCGAGGCTTTTCGGCCGGATGTGGTGGTACTGCAGGCGGGTACGGACATCCTCGCTCCCGATCCTCTGAGCAAGTTTCGTGTCAGCAATGGCTTTTTTTGGGAGATGGCGGCGCAGATCCTGGCCGACAGCCCGCGACTGCTGGTGCTGGGTGGCGGGGGTTATCATCCCATCGCCCTGGCGCGCTGCTGGACCGGGCTGTGGGCGATCCTCACCGGGCGTAGCCTCCCGGACACCCTACCGGCGGCGGGGAGCGCACTGCTGCGGGCCGTGGATTGGGAGCTGGACGATGAAGAGGCCCCCGATTACGAGCGGCAATTCCTCGTGCTGCGCGACGCGGCCCGTGAGGGTCCCATCCGGCCCGAGATTCAGCAGCGTCTGAAGCGCCTCTTGGCCGACCATCCCCTGTGGCATTCCCCCTAGACCAGGAGCATTCTCCATGCCGTCCCCTGCTTCCCAAACTCCGATCCCCGGCGCTGCCAACAGCCTGGCGACCAAGGCCTATGCGGCGCGCTTTAGCGATACCTTGCCGGAGGGGCACTACAGCGACTTCCTCAATACCCGAATCAAGCTCTCCTCCTTGGGTGTCGGTACCTTCCCCGGGGGTGTCGATGAGGTAACGGATCTGGCCGTCGCTGCCATCGTCGCCCAAGCGCTGCAGTCTGGTATAAACGTCATCGATACGGGCGCCAATTACCGTTACGGCCGTGCCGGGCGGGCCGTGGGTGCGGGTATCGCCAAGGCCATGGCGACCGGTATCCAGCGGGAGGAGTTTTTCGTCATTGGCAAGGGCGGTTTTCTGACCTTTCCTCAGGGCCGTCCCGACGATCTGGAGGCTTTTTTCCGCGAGGAGGTGGAGGGCCGCGGCCTTGGCCGCCGAGAGGATCTGGCCGAGGGTGTGCACTGCCTGAGTCCGGAGTACATTATCTGGCAACTGGACAGCCTGCGTGAGCAGACGGGCCTCGAGACCCTGGACTGCTTCCTCGTGGACCAGCCCGAGGTACACATCCCGAGCATCGGCAAGGAACACATGTACCGCAAGCTGCAGGCGGTTTTCGCTGCCCTGGAAGACGCGGTGGCGGCCAACAAGCTGCGCTACTATGGGATATCGACCTTCAACGCGTGTCGGGTGGAAACGGACAACCCGCTGTTTCAATCCATGACCAGCCTTCTGGGCCTGGCAGAAAAGGCGGCGGGGGAGGGGCGTCGCCACCATCTGCGGGTGGTGGAGCTTCCCTTCAATGCCCTGATGCCCGAGGCCTACACCCGCTTCAGCCAGGTCACCGGGCAGGGTAACATCGCCTCCACCATCCAGGCCGCCTTTCAGCTGAAACTGACGGTCATGGCCAGCCATACCCTGGGCAAGGGACTGCTGGCGCGGGAGGAGGTACCCGCATTGCAGCAGGGCATGCCGGATCTGGACAATGCCGCCCAGCGTGCCATCCAGTTCGTTCGCTCGACCCCAGGGATCGCGGTCACCCTGGTGGGCATGAGTACGCCCCTGCACCTGGCGGATTTTCTGGCGGTGGCGCGGCGCCCGCCCCTGGCCAAGGAAAGCTATCTCGCCATGTTCGAGAAGGAAAAATAGGAATCAGGCGGAAGCGTCGGGGCCCTCGCCGCCCTTTTTCTTGCTCAGTTCGGCCAGGAGTTTTTCTTGCTCGGCAAAGGACAGGCGTCTCTGTCCCGGGCCGAAGCCCTTGCGCCCAGGCTTGGTATCGCCGGCCGGATGACCCGCCCGCTCACTTTCCTTGATCCTGCGGTAGCCCTCCAGTTCAGTCTGGTAGTCTGGAGTGTCCTCCATAGTATCGGCGCGGCCCCGGTAGTTCTGGGGAGCCGCCGGCGCGTTCTGGGCAAACCAGGCCTGTTTTCGCATCTCCTTGTTGTAGTCGCCAAGCCAGGCGGCAAGGTGTCGCAGATCGTGCAGGGCGAGGGCTACCAACACCGCAGCCGCAAGCGCCGCAAGGTACCAGGGCGCAAGCAGAGCGAGGGCCAGTACCGCGATGCCGGCCGCGGGAAAGATCCAGGCGCGGCGGCGATGCAGGTAAAAGCGGTGCAGGCCCAGGGGGAAACCCAACCAGGATAGATAGGTCCATAACGGTTTTTTCTGGAGTTTTTTCAGCCGAATTTGTAGACTCTGCAGTCCAGCTCCATGCAGATCGAGTTTTTCCCAGGCTTCAGGCATGGGTGAGTCTCCCAGAAAACTGTATTGAAGCGCTCAGATATTACTCATAAACTCGGGCAAAGTCGCGCCCGACGGGATTGTTCATGGCAGATAGACGGTTACAGGTCTTTCACACGGTGGCGAAGCTCCTGAGCTTCACCAAGGCGGCCGAGACCCTGCATATGACGCAGCCGGCGGTCACCTTTCAGGTCAAGCAACTGGAAGAGCAGTTCAACACCCGCCTCTTCGATCGCACCCACAACCGCATCAGCCTGACGGAAGCGGGCATGGTGGTCTATGAATACTCCGAGCGGATCTTGTCCCTGTATGGAGAAATGTCCAACCGTGTCGGTGAAATGACAGGGGACCTGCGCGGCCACCTCCTCATCGGCGCCAGCACGACCATTGCCGAATACATGCTGCCGCGCGTGCTGGGGGACTTCAAGCTCAAGTATCCCGACGTGCAGGTACGTCTGCACGTGGGCAACACCGACAAGATCGTGCACATGATCGAGGACAACAGCATCGATCTGGGGCTCGTGGAGGGAGTGGTGAGCAACAAGAGCCTCGCCACCCTCAAGTGCTGCATGGACAACATGATCGTCATCGCTCCTCAGGACCATGCTCTGCGTGATCACGAGAGCGTCAGCGCCCAGGAGCTCTTGGATTACCCCTTCGTCTCGCGCGAAGAGGGCTCCGGCACGCGGGAAGTGACCATGGAATACTTGCATCAGGTGGGTATCGACCCGGAGGATCTGCACATCACCATGGAGCTCGGCAGTCCCGAGGCGGTCAAGGGTGCCGTGGAGGGCGGCCTCGGAATTGCCGTGGTATCGGAAGCCACCGTGCTCAAGGAACTGGCCCTGGGTACCATCATCGCGCTTCCCCTCAACCCGCCGCTGGCACGTCCCTATTTTTTCGTGTATCAGAAGCAGAAGTTCCGCAGTCTGGTCATGGACGAATTTCTGGAGTTTGCCAAGGAACGCTGCGCGCGCGACATGCGCGTACTCATTCCCCGGCGTGAAAGCAACGCATGAGGGCGGCCCCATGAAGCACTTCGCCGTGATACAACATAGCTATTCGGAGTTTCTGGGGACCCTGGAAGCGCAACTGGAAAAGCGGGCCATCAGCTACAGCTACTTTCGGGTGTTTCTCAATCAGGAGTTACCGTCCAGCGCGCTGACCTTTGATGCGCTCTTCCTCCTGGGCGGTCCCATGTCGCCCCTGGAGACGGACAAGTATCCCTGGCTTACCCAAGAGCTGCAGACCATCGCTGCCTTTCGCAAGGCCGATCGTCCGGTGGTGGGTTTTGGTTTGGGCGGTTTGCTCCTGGCACAGTACGAGGGTGCACAATTACAGCTGGAGCCCTACCACAATGCCTATTTCACCACGGCGCATCTGGGCCCCGCGGGCAAGGGCGATGTCCTGGCCGAGGCCGTAGCGGGACGCAAGGTCATGGTCTGGGCGCCGGGGACGGCAATCCTACCGCCGGGGAAGGAAGCCTTGCTGGTGGACGACGCGGGTCGCTGGATCGCCTTTCGTCCCGATGCCGGCAGCATGTCCCTGCTGTTTCGACCGGAGATGAAACCGGGCCTCATCGAGGACATCCTCATGGAGGAAGATCGTGAGGTACCGGAGCACATCGGCGAGCTGCTCGAAGAGGCGCGACGCCTGTGGCCCGAGATGCAGCAGACGACGGACCAGACGCTGGTGGCGTTGGTCCGGGAACTCTCGCTCATGTCGGAGCGACGCAAACCGCGGGTCTTCGCGCTCAAGGTGGATACCGGCGGGGATGGAAGCGCGACGTGAACAGCTTTGAACGGCGTCTGCTGCGGGTGGCGCGCAAACTGGATGACGCGCAGAGGGAGCAGTTGCAGCTTTTTGCTGAATTTTTGGCCAGCCGTCGCCGCGACACCGTGGTGGTCGCGCAGACTCCCGAGACGCCTTCCCTGCTCCCGGCTCGGGAGGGGGAGACCGTGGTCGGGGCCATCAAGCGCCTGCGCGAGAGCTATGCCATGCTGGATGCCAAGGCCATGCTCAACGAGACCGCAGCCCTCATGTCCCGGCACGTCGTCGGCGGGGCGCCGGCAGCGGAGGTCATCGCCCAACTGGAAGTCCTCTTCGCCGAGCACTACCAGCGCTATCGTCAGACCTTCGAATGAACCCCGGTTGGCCTGGCCTGTTGCAGCAACTGCTGCACTTCGATCAATACCTTGCCCTGTGGGTGCAGCACTATGGCCTGTGGATCTACCTCGCTCTCTTTCTCATCCTTTTTGCAGAGACAGGTTTGGTGGTCACACCCATACTGCCGGGCGACTCCATGCTCTTCGTTTGTGGCACCCTGGCGGGTGCAGGTCTGATGTCCCTGCCCTGGCTGCTGCTTTCCCTGATGACCGCCGCCGTGCTGGGGGATGCCCTCAACTACTACTTGGGACATCGTTACGGAATATGCCTTTTCGGTGGCCGCTGGTTGCGCGTCGCCTATCTTCGGCGGACGGAGGCCTTTTATGAGCGTCACGGTGGCAAGGCCGTGGTGATTGGGCGCTTTCTGCCCATCATCCGCACCTTTGTGCCCTTCGTCGCCGGGATTGCGCGCATGTCCTATGCGCGCTTTCTCCGTTTCAACCTGCTGGGAGCGCTGCTGTGGGTGGGCGGATTGTTGCTGGCGGGCTATTTTCTGGGCGCCGTGCCCTGGGTCAAGAGTCATCTCAATCTGGTGTTGGTGAGTTTGATCCTGCTTTCCCTGTTGCCGGCAGCCTGGACGGGGTTACAGGGACGCCGCAGTCGCCACGCCGACTGACGAATACTTCGGAATCCAAATAGAACTACGGCGCGCCACGACCGTACGCCACAGGCCATGGGAGGATCGGGCCATGAGTACCGCCAATAGCCGCATTCTGGTGATCCGTGCCGGTCGCCTGGGAGATACCCTGTGGGCGACGGCCGTCATCGAACCCCTGCGGGCGCACTTTGGCAAGGGGGTGGAGATAGATTTTGTCGTCATGGCCAACATGGCGCCTCTCCTCGTCGACGATCCGCGCATTCATCGTGTTTTTGGGCTGCGGCGACGGGGCCTGCCGAGTTTCTGGAGTCCCACCAAGCGGGCGATCCTGGCCGCAGCCCGGCAGCAGCCCTATCGGCTCGTTCTGGATCTCGAAACCGGCACGGACTTTCGCGAGTTGTTGCGACGCTTACCGGCACAGCAGAAGGTGTCGGCCAGGCCGCGGCCAGCAGGGGCGCGTCACCATGTGGTGGATGACGTCCGCGAGCTCTTGCGCGAAGTATTGCCCGAGGATTGCCTGGCTCTGGCCGAGCCCAGCATCCGGGTCGCCGATGCGCCGCTTCCACCCCGCCTTTGCCAGTCCCACGGCTATCTGGTCCTCCACCCCGGCAATAGCCATATTGCCCGCGGCAAGGCCAACCTGCGTGCCTGGCCCCTGCGGCATTGGCAGAGTCTGGCGCAGAGCCTGATGGTCCGGCACCCGGAGCTACGCCTCGTGCTCATTGGTGAGAGGGCCGAGCGTCCGTACCTTGCTACCCTGATCGAGGCAGTGCCCGATGCCATCGATCTGTGTGGGGCGACCAGTCTGCCGGAGCTCATGGCCGTCATTCGCCACGCGCGCCTGCTGATCAGTACGGATACCGGACCCAGTCACCTCGCTGCGGTCTTGGGGACGCCCCTGATCGCGGTATTTGGACCCAGCGACCCGAATATGACGGGACCCTGGGACAGTGGAGTGGCCGACATTCGCATACTGCGCCGTGGTCTGCCCTGTAGCCCCTGCGTTCATCGGAGCGATTACGGGGCCTGCAGCCACCGCCGCTGCATGGAGGAGCTGGAGCCGGAGCGGGTACTCGGCGAGGCTCTGGAGATTCTGGCGTCGGGCTGGGCCGCCTCGGCCTGAGCCAGTACTCAGGACTCGCCGTCGAAGCCGAGCAGGGGGCCGTACAGGTCTGGGCGACGATCGCGAAAGAGTCCCCACTCCAGGCGGGCGCGAGCCAGTGCATCCAGGTCCAGATCGGCCTGAATGAAGCCTTCCTCGCTCTGCGCCTGGGCCAGGATCGCCCCGGTACCGTCCGTGATGAAAGATCCGCCGTAAAAGGTGATCGCGCTGTGCTGTCCCTGCTCGTTCCCGATGCGGTTGGCGGCAATGACGGGCACCATGTTGGCGGCGGCATGGCCCTGCATGACCCGGGTCCAATGGGGACGACTGTCGAGTTCGGGGGCTTCGGGCTCGGAGCCGATGGCAGTTGGGTACAGGAGCATCTCGGCGCCGCGCAGCGCGAGAATGCGCGCCGTTTCCGGAAACCATTGATCCCAGCACACCGCCACGCCCAGGCGGCCGAAGCGGGTGGGAAAGACCCGAAAGCCCGTATCGCCGGGACTGAAATAAAATTTTTCCTGGTAGCCGGGACCATCCGGGATGTGCGCCTTGCGGTACAGCCCGAGATTGCGGCCATCGGCATCGATGACCGTGAGGCTGTTGAAATGACTGTTGCCGGCACGCTCAAAAAAACTCACCGGCAAGACCACGCCCAGCTCCCGAGCCAGATCCGTCAGGGCGATGACAGCGGGATGACGATCCCGGGGTGCCGCCAGCGCGAAGTGGGCAATGTCCTGGTCCTGACAGAAGTACAGGCTGCTGAAGAGCTCCTGTAAGAGGACGACCTGCGCTCCCGCCGCGGCAGCGGCACGTACCATGTCCACTGCCTTGCGGATATTGGCAGCGGAATCCGCGCCCACGGCCATTTGTACAGCGGCTACCCGCACGCGCATGCCCTTGTCCTCATCCAGCGACCCGTGTACCAAGCATAGTGACTGGGCAAGGTGCGAGCAAGGGATCTCAGGGCGCCGCCCAGAGCGGACGCTGCGGGGCGGCTGGTCCCGCCGATGGAGGTGGTGAAGCCCATGGCGGAACGCCGGATCCCCGTATGCCTGGTCCGGGTGGCGGTGGCGGCGGCGGAGCGCCGGGTGCTGGCGGGGCTGGGTAGTGAGGATAGGCAGGCGGCAGGAGAAAGGCGGGACGGTAGACACTGTGGGGCGGGTGCGTCGGCGGTGTGGTGCTTCGGGCGTAATTTGCCAGGGCGGTGAGCAGGTCGATGCGGGCGATGAGGGCTTCCTCCCGGGCCGTGGCGGCGCTGGCGGCCGAGGAGGCGGTCTCGGCCGGGCGCGAAGCCGTTGCCGCAGCGGGCGGCCCCGATGGGCTGGGTGGCGGCGCCGGGACCGTGTGAATCCGCCGCAGATCCCGCGCCGTGGGCGGGGGATGGTCGCCGAAGGAGACGACGCCACCTGGGGATACCCAGCGATAGATGGGCCCCGCCATGAGGCCTGAACTTGTGCAGACGAGGCCCAGGGCGATGGCGAGGACGGTACCGAGCTTTGGGGTATGCACGGTACTCGATTTAATCCTCAACCCCCTTCAAGTCAAGCTGCTGGAGCTAGCGAATCTGTTTCAGGGTCGCCTGCAAGCCCGATTTGTCCAGCAGTCCGTGTATGACCTGGATCTTGCCTTGGCGGTCGCGGTAGATCAGGGTAGGGACGATGCGCCGCCCACTTTCCTCCAGCAGTTTCAGGTTGTCCGCCAGGATCTTGTCGGTTTCGGGCGTGGGTATGACCTCTCGGATGGCGCCGAAGTGTTCCATGTTGAAGCCTTTTTCGTTTTCGCGGATGGCGGCTCGCGGATCCTTGGCCTGGAGTATGGCAGCAGCCTTGCCGGTACTGGAAGGTGCAAGGAAACCCACGACGATGAAGCGCAGATTGAGATGGGCAGACTGGACCATGGGCTCGAGTTCGTCGTAGAGCACATGGCAGTAGGGACAGTTGGGGTCGAAAATCATGTAGAGGATGTGCGGTCCATGGCCTTGGCCGATCCAGTGGGCCTGACCCAGCTGCTCCCAGAGCTTTGGATGCGCTTCTGTCCTTTCTGGCACAGCCAGGGCCGGACGTATACCCCAAAAAGCCAGGGCGAGCAGGAGCAGGCCACCCGCCAAGGCCTGCCAGATCCGTTCCCGAGGCCGCAATGCGGGGGTGCCTCTGGTGCGGGAAACGGGGAGTTCTAGAGGATCTGGGTGGGGCCTGGACATGTTTACTCTCCAAGGGTCGTGGATAGCTGTCTTGGTAAGGGTCCAGCAATTTTTGCGCCAGATCTGGGACGCGTTGGAGGGGACTTTTTCGGACCCCTTTCGACCCTTGCCAAGACCGCCGAAGCCCTCTATATTCCCAACCATGCGTTATGGCCTATATATGTCACTTATGACTAATATACCGGTGTTCTGCCGATCCCGAGAGGGAGCAGAGCGCTGGGTGTGGCCGATGGCGGGGAGGCCGTCGGTGCGGCAACGCAGTACGCTCTGATGGATGATGTGGAAAAGCCGATGTGTCGTCGGCTTTTTTGGTGTTTGCAGGTGTAGAAAACTGACAGAATGCGATGCCCCTAGATAATCGGCCCCATTGGCGGATTATCCAGCGGCACTCCTCAAGGACCGTAGGGAGAGTCGAATGCAGAAGAAAAGCCGTTGGCACATCCTGCTTGCCACTGCCGTGCTCTTGGGCGGCAGCGGGCTGGCCCAAGCAGCAACCACGAGTGCAGCGCATGGCGCGCATCCACGCACGCATTCCAGCGCGCAGCACCACCCGGGCAAGGTGGCCGCACACAAGGTCGCAGCCAAGAAGGAGTCCCGAGCCACCGCCCTGCGCAAGCGGTCCGCAGTGCGTGGCGCTCATCATCGCGTGACTACGCACCGGAAGGTGGCAGCGCACGTGCCGTCCGTGCGGCCGGGGGAGTACCGGAGCAGTGAGGAGAACGCTCCGGCTCCGGCCAATTACGATAGCCTCATGCCCACAGCCCTGGAGCTGATGGGGATGAGTCCGGTGGAGTTCGCCGGAGTTGGGGCGGCGCCGCAGCAACCGGAGTTCCGTCCCTACCGGATCGTTCCCCTGCCGACCCGGGCGGCATCGGTGACGGCACCGTCCTTCATCGACCAGTCCCTGGTTCTGGTCAAGACCGGAGTAGCGCCCATCGTACCCATGCCTGCGACGGCTGAGGCCTCGGCTGAGGTGGCGGCATCCGCAGCAGCCATCCCGGCGGTGGCCCAGGGTGCCCCCAGTGGAGAACGACCCCAAAGTACCGAGGCACCGACGTCGCAGCTGGGTCTGGCGCTGGAGATGCTGGCCAGCCAAGCCTATCACTGGGCACGGCATCCCTTGATGGCGCTGGAGGCCAGCGGCGATGCCGCCGTTGGACGTCAGGGCGTGGCCAACCTCGCTGCCGACCTTGCCGAGGCGGCGGATGCCGGTGGTACCAGTGGGGACAGCAGTTGGCTGTCGCCACGTTCCTTGGTGCGCTCGGCTCTGAAGTTCATCGGTGCGCCTTATCGCTGGGGTGGCATGAGCCCGGTGTCGGGCTTCGATTGCAGTGGTTTCGTCAAATTCGTCCTGGCCAAATTCGACATCGAGGTACCGCGTACCTCCTATGCCCAGGCTGCGGCCCTGCCGCGTATCCCGCGCAGCGATCTCAAGCCCGGTGATCTCGTGTTCTTCAACACCATGCATCGGGCCTATTCCCACGTCGGTATCTACATCGGCCACGGGCGTTTCGTCAGTGCGCAGACTCCCAGCTCGGGAGTACAGGTGGCCAGTCTCGACAATCCATACTGGGCGGCGCGCTTCGATGGCGCCCGACGGATACCGGGAACTGCCCACCCCAGCTGAGGTGATGTCGGCCGAAAGCCGGTTCCGTCCTTCCGCACCCGGACCGCGATGCGCACTCATGGCATCGCGGTCCGAGTCTTTCAGGGGTTCTCCCAGGTCAGAGCTTGCCGTAGGAGTGCAATCCGCCGAGGAAGAGGTCCACCCCGATGAAGCAGAAGGTGACGACGATGAGGCTGGTGAATGCCCACCAGGCCATGGGGCGCCCGTGCCAGTTCTTCTGGCTGCGCGCGTGCAGGAAGCCCGCGTAATTGAGCCAGACGATGAGGGCCCAGGTTTCCTTGGGGTCCCAGGACCAGAAGCCACCCCAGGCACGTGCTGCCCACACCGCTCCGAGAATCGTCCCCACCGTGAAGAACAGAAAGCCAAAGCTGATGGTGCCCGTAAAGGTGCGCTCCAGCAGTTCCCGGCTGGGCAGACGCCGCGCCAGGACGCTGCCCTTGGCTTCACCGCGGTCCTTGAGTAACCAGGCCAAGGCTGCCATGGCAGAAATGTAGAAGTTGGCATAGGCGACGAACATGGAGGGCACATGGATTTTCATCCAGAAGCTCTGCAGGGCGGGGATGAGCGGCTGGATGCGATCGAGGTGATAGGCCGCTCCGACCCAAAGGAGAAAGACATCGGCCACCAGTACCAGCGGCAGGACGAAGGCGCCAAGGCCGCGGCTGTCCGTGTCCTCTTCGTGGTAGAGGTAGAAGAGGATGGTCATGGCACAGAAAAGCACCATGACGTCGTAGATGTTGCTGACGGGAATGTGACCCCAACTGGGGTGGCCCAGATAGGTTTCACGCCAGCGAATGGCCAGACCGGCGAAACCCAGTGTCGATGCCACCCAGGCGAAGCGCTGGCCCCAGATTCCGGCCAGCCGGGCACCGCGGAACAGATAGCCATAATAGCCCATGGCGCTCAGGGCAATGGCCACACTCATCCAGACAAACATGGCGTTACTCTGAAAGCCGTAGCGCAGGATCAGACTGTTGTGCGGGTTCAGACCTGCACCGTAGAGTCCGACGCCGATGCCGGCGATGGCAAGAACGCTCAGGGTGAGGCTGCGAAAATGCGGCCACTTGAGTCCAAACCACAGCAGCCCCACGTACCACAAGGCCAGAATGATGTATTGCCAGAGCCAGAACTGTGCGCGAAAGATGCTCCAGACAGTCAGGGCACCCAAGGTGAGGAATGTCAGCCAGCCGAGTTCCGGCCAGCCCCAGTGGAAGCGTCGCGGAGCCGTGGGCGTAAGCGCCGGCTCCTGAGTCTGCACAGACATGCAGTGTCCCCCTTGTTTTGCGGAAAAGCTTTGTCGCTACCGATGTTCAAGTGCGTACCTGACTTTAGCAATTTTTGCGCCGCCGCTCTGAACCGTTTCCTGGACGGGTCCGTCTTCCGTCCTGGTCCGAATGGGGCACTGCAGGCGGAAAGACTGGCCCATTTTTACCGACTCCGCCAAGATCGGCGCGGCGCGGAGCGCCGCTGCCGTCCATGCGCGCGAGAAGGCGCAGGCCGCCCAGAAGCCCATCGATGCGCCGGGCGAGATCTTCCGGCCAGGGTTCGGCAAGTGGCCAATGGCGCAGCAGAGCCTGGGGGGAGCCAGGGGCGTTATCCCCTTGTGGTGGGGTATCGAGCCAGACGATGAGATCGGGCCACTGCGGCGGTGCCTCGGCACCTGCTGCAAGGACCCAGCCCGCGCCCCGCTCTGCGCAGAGTTCCAGGGCCGCGGCACAGCGCGCTGGGTTCTGCGGGCTCAGGAATTGTATATGGGCAGGGCGCTTGTACATGAGGCGGTCTTTTCTCCATTTTGTGACAAAATAGCAGGGCCTGGGCAGGGGGGAAAGGAATGGAAAGGCGGTGAGGCAGGATGGCGAGTGGCACGCCGCCCTTGGGGCGGATAGCCCTTTGCGTCGTATTTTGCCCCATTTTCACGTGCGTCGGCAGCAGCAGGAAATGGCGGCACAGGTGGCTGGCTGGCTCGCCGAGGGCGGCGTGGGGCTCGTAGAGGCCGGTACCGGCACTGGGAAAAGCTTCGCCTACCTGCTCCCCGCCCTGCTGTGTGAACGCAAGGTGCTGATTTCCACTGCCAGTCGGGCCCTCCAGGATCAAATCCTGGACAAGGACATTCCGGTGCTTGCGCAGGCCTGGTCCAGCCCGCGCCGCGTGGTGCGCCTCAAGGGGCGCAGCAACTATCTCTGCCCCTTCCGCCTGCAGCGCGCCCTGGCGGAGGGGGTGGCGCCACGCCTCGCCCGCGATCTCCTGGTGGTGGCCGACTGGGCGGGGCGCACGGGTGAGGGCGACATCGCCGAGTTGAGTGCTCTACCGGAGTCCTCCCCGGTCTGGCCTCTGGTGACTTCCACGCGCGACAATTGCCTGGGCAGCGACTGTCCGGAATTCGCCCGCTGCCCAGTGATCGCCGCGCGCAAGCGTGCCCTGGAGGCCGATGTGGTGGTGGTCAACCATCATCTGTTGTTGGCGGACCTGGCCCTGCGCGTGGAATCCCGCGGCGATCTCCTGCCCCGCGTCGACGCGGTCATCATCGACGAGGCGCATCAGCTCGCCGATCTGGCGGGGCAGTACTTTGGCCAGCATCTGAGCAGCCACCAGCTACTGGAGTGGGCTCGGGACAGCCGCCAGGCGCTACTCGCCGCAGCCCGGGACGATGCCGAGCTCGGGCTGCCGGCGCGGCTGGAGCAACACATTGAGCACTGGTTGGCCCAGGGGCAGCAGCTGCCGGGCGGTGAGAGTCGCTGGGAGTGGCCATCTTTCCCCGTGCAGGTCCTGACGGCCAGCCTTCGGCAAGTGGCCTCCGAGGCGGCGCAGCTCGAGAGCACGCTGCAGTCCTTGCGCGAATTCAGTAAGGAGCTGGAGCAGTGCGCCGGACGCGGTGAGCAGCTGACCGGATTGCTGGAATTTTTTCTGAAACCGGAGTCGGAGCCGTCGGCGGTGCGTTGGCTGGAACGTCGCGGTCGCGGCCTTCTGCTGCATGCCAGTCCCATCGATCTGGGCCCGCTTTTGCGCGGAGAACTCTTCGCGCGCAACGCCACCACCATCCTGGTGAGTGCCACCCTGCGCGTGGGCGGGGATTTTGGGGCTCTGGAGGCGCGTCTGGGACTGGTGGAGGGAGAGCCCAGCCCGCAGCATTTCGTGGCCGATTCGCCCTTCGATTACACGTGCCAGGCCTTGCTCTATCTGCCACCGCAGATGCCGGAACCAGCCAGTCCGCAATTTACGGCGGCCTGTATCGAGGCGGCCATTCCGGTCATCGAGGCCAGTGGCGGACGCTGTTTCTTTCTTTTTACCAGCCACCGCGCCCTGCGTGAGGCGGCGGTGGAATTGCCCCAGCGGCTGGACTTTCCCATACTGGTACAAGGGAGCATGCCGCGCGCCCGGCTTCTGGATGCCTTCCGACGGGCGGGCAACGCGGTCCTTTTGGGGGCGGCCAGTTTTTGGGAGGGGGTGGACGTGCAGGGTGAAACGCTGTCTTGTGTCATCATCGACAAGTTGCCCTTTGCGAACCCCGGCGATCCAGTCCTGCGGGCGCACCATCGCCACTGCGCAGCCGTGGGCGGCGACCCCTTTCGCGACCTGCAACTGCCGCAGGCTGTCATCGCCCTGCGCCAGGGTGTGGGGCGTCTCATTCGTTCCGAGAGCGATCGAGGTGTTCTGACCATCTGTGACCCACGCCTGCTCAACAAGGGCTATGGCCGGATATTCCTGCGTAGCCTGCCGCCCATACCCGTAGTGCAGGACATCGCCGCCGTACGCGAGTTCTGGCGTGGCGGAGCCGGATCATGAAGTGGCTGGCCCTGGAGACGGCAACGGAATGCTGCTCGGTGGCCGTGGCGGTGGGTGATGCCGTGTTTTCCCGGAGCGCCCTTGCCGACCACCGCCACAGCGATCTGCTCTTGCCCATGGTCGACGCCGTGTTGGCGGAGGCGGGAATCCGGGCGGATGCGCTGGATGCCATCGCCTGTGGCGTGGGACCCGGTGGTTTCACGGCGGTGCGTATGGGCGTCAGTACCGCTCAGGCGCTGGCCGAGGCTTTTGATGTCCCGGTCTATGCCGTGTCCAGCCTGCAGGCGCTGGCGGCAGCCTCTCCCGAGCCCGGGGTGCTGGCGGCCTTCGACGCCCGTAAGGGCGAGGTCTACGCCGGCGTCTACCTGCGCGACGATGGCGGCTGGCCCGCGCTGCAGGGTGTCGAGCGCGTCTGTCCGCCCGCGGATCTGCACTGGCCGCCCGCACTGCCCGAAGGCGTTACCTGGCGTGGCATGGGCAGCGGTTGGAAGCTTTATGCCCAATCCTGGCAAGGGGCGCGGTTGCACAGCGTGGATGCGCAGTGCTTTCCCCAGGCGCGGGAGGTCCTGAGCCTTGCGCACCGCCGTCGTTTGCAAGGGGACGGCGGTCTCGCCCCCTGGGAGCTGGAGCCGCATTACATCCGCCCTTCCCAGGCCGAGCAGGGCGGTCGCTAGCCATGCACCTGCGGCCCATGGCGGCGGAGGATCTCGATGCCGTTGCGGCTCTGGAGGCGGCCATTTCGCCGGGGCCGTGGACGCGCGGTATCTTTCGCGACTGCCTCATGGCCGGCTACGACGCCTGGGTTGGGGTGGATACGGCGGATCGGCTGCTGGCCTTCGGGATATTGTCCACGGGTGCCGCCGAGGCCCACATCCTCAATCTCGGCGTCGATCCCGCATCGCGCCGGCGCGGCTATGGTCGCCGGATGTTGCGTCACCTCCTGTGTCGGGCCCGTCGGGTAGGGGCAGAGCGGGCCTTTCTGGAGGTGCGGGTATCCAATCTGGCCGCCCAGAATCTCTACCGCTCCCTGGGCTTTCATGAGATTGGCGTGCGGCTGAACTACTACCGCAATCCCGAGGGGCGCGAGGATGCCCTGGTGCTGTCTTTGTCCCTGGACGCCATGGGCACCTTGGGCGACGATAGCGAGTATGCGGCGGACCTTGGCGGCAGATCGGACCCTGGGTCCGCACCGCAGTGAATATCGCCGGTCTTTGCGGTATCCTTTACTTTTGAGCTTTGGATCTGCCCACCGAGTCCACCCCATCCGAATGGGGCTCTGCAGCACAGGAATACATCCACCCATGGAACCGGAAGTTCGGGAGACCTTGGCGTCTCCCAGTGGGGATCTGGCGACGGAGATTGGCCGCCGTCGGACCTTCGCCATCATTTCGCACCCCGACGCCGGCAAGACCACGCTGACGGAAAAGCTGCTGCTCTTTGGTGGTGCCATTCGCCTCGCTGGGACCGTCAAGGCGCGCAAGAGCAGTCGCCACGCGACCAGCGACTGGATGGCCATCGAGAAGAGCAGGGGCATTTCCGTCGCAAGCTCCGTCATGCAGTTCGAGTACGATGGGCACGTCATCAACCTGCTGGACACGCCGGGTCACCAGGATTTTTCCGAGGATACCTATCGCGTCCTGACGGCGGTGGATTCGGCACTCATGGTCATCGACGGCGGCAATGGTGTCGAGGCGCAGACCATCAAGCTCCTGGAGGTCTGTCGCCTGCGCGACACACCCATCATCACCTTCATGAACAAGTTTGACCGGGAGAGCCGAGACCCCACGGAGCTCATGGACGAGGTGGAGTCGGTCCTGCAGATCGCTTGCGCGCCCGTGACTTGGCCCATTGGCATGGGCAAGCGTTTTCGCGGAGTCTACCACCTGCTGCGGGACGAGGTTCTGGTCTTTACCGCCGGCGAGGAGACGCGGACGCAGGACCTGGAGCGCATCCGGGGTCTGGACAATCCCGAGCTGGATCGTCGGTTTCCCGATGAGATGCCCGAATTGCGCGAGCAGGTGGAACTGCTTCGGGCAGCGGCCAACCCCTTCGATCTGGACGCCTTTCTGGCGGGCAAGCAGACGCCGGTCTTTTTTGGCTCGGCCATCAACAACTTTGGTGTGCAGGAACTGCTCGCCGCCCTCATCCATTGGGCTCCCGGTCCGCGCCCTCGGCCTGCCCACGAGCGCGTCGTGGATGCCGCGGAGCCCCATTTCACCGGCTTCGTGTTCAAGATCCAGGCCAATATGGACCCGCAGCACCGGGACCGGGTGGCCTTCCTGCGCATTTGCTCTGGCCGCTTCCAGCGCGGCATGCGCATCCGCCACCTGCGCCTCGGGCGGGATATCCAGGTGCACAACCCCATCACTTTTCTGGCGCAGGAGCGGGAAGTGGTGGAGGAGGCCTATGCGGGCGACATCATCGGCCTGCACAATCACGGGAGTATCCAGATTGGCGACAGTTTTTCCCTGGGCGAAAATCTGCAGTTCACGGGTATTCCCTATTTTGCCCCGGAGCTTTTCCGTCGGGTGCGGCTGCGCAATCCCTTGCGGGCGAAGCAACTCCAGAAGGGCCTGCAACAATTGGCGGAAGAGGGTGCAACGCAGGTCTTTCGCCCCCTGAGCGGTGGAGATCTGGTGCTGGGTGCGGTGGGGACCCTGCAGTTCGATGTGGTGGCCGAGCGCCTGCGCACGGAATACGGGGTCGAGGCGGTCTTCGAGCCGGCCCCCATCCACACGGCGCGCTGGGTCCACAGCGCCGATCCCAAGACCCTGGGAGAGTTCACGGCCAAGCTCGAGGCGCATCTGGCCTGGGATGCGGGAGAGCGTCTCGCCTTTCTGGCTCCGAGTCGGGTCAATCTGGAACTGACCATGGAGCGCTGGCCCGGCATCCGCTTCATGGCCACACGGGAGCACGCGCAACCGCAGGAGTCCTAGGATCTCCCAGCGGGCTGTGGAAGATTCAGTTGCGCAGTGCGCAGAAAAAACGTCTGGCCTCCAGGCGCTCGCCGTCCTTATACACCGTTTGCGGGCGGGCGTTGTCGGCGACGAAGCCGAGTTTTTCCAGAACCCGCTGGGAAGGGACATTGCCGGCATAGACCAGCGTTTCCAGATAGTCGAAGTGCGCCTGGGCACGCAGGTGGTTCATGAGGGCACGGCCGGCGGCGGTGGCAAGGCCGAGCCCCCAGAACGCCTCGCCGATCCAGTAACCGATGTGGCCGCGCCGGGCTGAGGCGGTGGCGCGCACGCCGATATTGCCGACGGCGGCGCCGCAGAACTCGATGGCCAGGGTCAGATCCTTTTGGCAATCCTGTGCGTGGGCAATCCAGGCATCGGCATCGGCCAGGGTGTAGGGCCGTGGGAAGCCTTCCGCGAGCCACCGCCAGATTCTGGGATTGTTGGCCTGGGCGCAGAGGGAATACCGATCCGACTCCTGCCAGGGGCGTAGTACACAGCGCGGATGTTCCGTTGCCAAACGCACGGGCGATACCCCCCAGGTGTGATCACCGTACTCGCGCCCGCCGACCGACAGCGGCTTCGGCTATCCGCCCCAGAGCGGCAGGCTGCAGATGGTCGTATTGAGCCCCCATCCTGCGCCGTCCGCAGGTTCCGCGCGTAGTATCGGTTTTGCGAGGGGCCTTGCCAAGGTGGACGCCAGCGCTCTGGTCCCGGCTGCACGGGGGGATGTGGGGCAGCGGACGCTGCGTGAGGGCTGGCGCTCCGGGCGGGGGCGCCGGGTCGACCTTGCGCGGGCATGGATGGTGGGGTGACAGCCGGGTCGGCACTTTGTACCATGCCCTGCACTGCCGCATGGGCAGGCGCAGGAAAGGCCCGGAGGGGTAAGGAAATCGATGAAGCACGACAGCTTTCCCTATGGACATGCGGCGATGGACGACTGGCCCTCTGCACTTGCGGCGGCTCTGAGAACGATCCCGGAAGACTTTCCCGCCACTTTGGGTTTTCTGTATGTCTCCGATGGCTTCGAGGAGGATCTACCAGCCATCCTGGCAGCACTCAAGGAGCGTTTTGCCGGTGTCACCTGGGTTGGCAGCGTTGGCATCGGCATCTGCGCCACCAGCGTGGAGTATCTGGACCAGAAGGCCCTGGCCCTCATGCTCACCGACCTTGCGCCGGAGGATTTTCAGGTGTTCCACGGAATGGCGCCCTACGCCACCGGCGGCTGGAAGCTGGCCGATGGCAGCGCGCCCTTTTTGGCCGTGGTGCACGGGGATCCCCACAGCAGCGATCTGACGGCCCAGGTTGCCGATCTGGCCAGTCGCACCAGCAGCGGTTTTCTGGTGGGTGGCGTCAGCAGTAGCCGCGCCAATGGCGCGCAGATCGCCGGCGAGATCGTGCACGGCGGCCTGAGCGGAGTGATGCTCTCGGAACGGGTCGCCGTGGTCACGCGCCTGACCCAGGGTTGCAGCCCCATCGGCCCCGTTCATCGGGTACAGGAGGCGCAGCGCAATATCATCGTGACCCTGGATCGTCATCCTGCATTGGAGGTGCTCTACTCCGAGGTGGGTGAGATCCTCGCCCGCGACATACGCCGCGCCGCCGGGTTCATCTTTGCGGCTTTGCCCGTCAGCGGTGACGATCGCGGAGATTATCTGGTGCGTAACCTCGTGGGAGTGGACCAGGAACATGGCCTCGTCGCCATCGGTGAGCTGGTGGAACCGGGTCAGGAGCTGATGTTTTGCAAACGCGACGCCGAGACAGCGCGCAACGATCTGGCGCGCATGCTGGCGGACATCGATGCGCTGCGGGCCGGTCGCAGGATCCGGGGCGCCCTGTATTTCTCCTGTCTGGGGCGTGGCGAAAGCCTGTTCGGGCTAGATTCGGCGGAGTTGCGGCAGATCGCGGCACGCCTCGGCCCGGTGCCTCTGGTGGGTTTTTTTGCCAACGGCGAAATCTCCCGGGATCGCATCTACGGGTATACCGGCGTGCTCACCCTTTTTCTCCACTAGTGCGGCGGTCCTTGGCCACATATTGTAGTATGGTAAGGCACGGTCGGAGATAGGAGCCCCCATGGCAAAAGCAGAACGGCTGGATCAGCGCTTGATGCGGGAGGGGCGCTCTGCGCGGGGCGTTCTCTACTTTGCCATTGGCCTTGGACTGGCCGCCGGTCTGCTCATCATTCTTCAGGCGAGCATCCTGGCGCGCGTCATCGATGCTGTGTCCTTCCAGGGTGCCGAACTTGCTGCCGTGATGCCGTGGTTGTGGGGTCTGCTTGCCGTTTTCGTTCTGCGCGCTGCCCTGTCCTGGGCGGGGGAGGTGGTGGCCTTTCACGCCAGCGCTCGGATCAAGACGGATCTGCGTGCGCAGCTGATTTCGGCCCTGCTGGCCCGAGGTCCGGTAGACCTCGGCAGCGAGCGCAGCGGCGATATCAGCAGCACCATCATCGAGGGGGTGGAAGCCCTCGAGCCCTATTTTTCCCGGTATCTGCCGCAGATGGCGCTGGTCAGCCTAGTGCCCCTGGCCATTCTCGTCTTCGTTTTTCCAGTGGACTGGATCAGCGGCCTGATCCTGCTCATTGCCGGTCCTTTGGTCCCCTTCTTCATGGTGCTGGTGGGTTATCGGGCCGAGGCCATCAACCAGCGCCAGTGGCGCAAGCTGCTGTTGATGAGCGCCCACTTTCTCGATGTGATCCAAGGACTGACCACCCTGAAGATCTTCGGCCGGGCCAAGGACGAGATCGAGATCGTCGCCCGAATCTCCGACGACTACCGGCAGACCACCATGGCCGGCTTGCGCGTGGCCTTCCTAACCTCGGCGGTGCTGGAGTTTTTTGCTAGCCTATCCATCGCCCTCGTTGCCGTCTCCCTGGGTGCCCGCTTACTGCAGGTGCACGCCTCCGTGACCTTTCTGGCGGCCTTCTTCGTTCTGCTGCTGGCGCCGGAGTTTTTCAATCCGCTGCGCGGCCTGTCCACGCATTACCATGCCCGCATGAGCGCCATCGCCGCCGCCAAACGTATTTTCGAAATCCTCGATGCGCCCAGGCCCGCCTTGCCGGAGTCCGGCGCCACCGCCCTGCACCTGTCTGGTGCCATTGGCCTGCGCCTTGCGGATCTGCATTTTCGCTATCCCGATGGCAGCGTGGCGCTCGCAGGCCTGTCCGCCCACCTGCCGGCGGGGCGCTTCACGGCCATCGTCGGTGCCAGCGGCGCGGGCAAGAGCACCCTGGCCGCCGCCATCCTCGGCTTTATCCAGCCACAGCAGGGGCAGATCACGGTGGAGGATGAGGACGGGAAGGCTGCCGCTGCACTTTCCGATATCCCGCGGGAGGCCTGGTGGCAGCACGTCGCTTGGATTCCCCAGAATCCCCGCCTTTTTCACGGCACCATCGGCGACAATCTGCGCCTCGTGCGACCCGAAGCCAGCGACGGCGAACTCCGTGAGGCGGCCAAGGCTGCCCACGCCTGGGATTTCATCCAGGCCTTGCCCGAGGGGCTTGCGACCCATATCGGTGACCTCGGGCAAGGGCTTTCCGGCGGACAGATTCAGCGTCTGGCGCTGGCCCGTGCTTTCCTGAAAGACCCGCGACTCCTCATCCTTGATGAGGCCACCGCCAATCTCGACATGGAAAGTGAGTCGCTGGTTCTGGATGCCCTGCAGCGCTTGGTCCGGGGGCGCACGGCAGTGGTCATCGCCCATCGTCTGGCGACGGCGGAGCGGGCCGACGGGATTTTGGTGGTGGAAGGCGGTCGCGTGGTGGAAGCGGGTACGCATGAGGAGCTCCTTGCCGCCGGCGGCGTCTATGCGCGGCTGGTAGCCGCTTATCGGGGGGATCAATGAGGGATCTCTGGCGTCTGCTCAAACTGTTCGCGCCCTATCGCTGGTGGATGCTGGGTGGCGCTCTCTTGGCCCTGCTGACCATGCTCTCCAACTTTGGTCTCATGACCCTGTCGGGATGGTTCCTGGCCAGTGCGGCGCTGGCTGGCCTTGGTGGCTATGCCACCCTCAATCTTTACAATTTTTTCCTGCCCGCAGCGGGGGTGCGCGGCTTTGCCACCATCCGCGTCCTGTCGCGCTGGCTGGAGCGTATCGTCACGCACGAGGCGACTTTCCGCCTCCTGGCGCAGTTGCGTACCTGGTTCTATACCCGCCTCGAGCCCCTGGCACCGGCAGGTCTGCGTGGGCTGCGCTCTGGCGACCTACTGGCGCGGCTGGTGGCCGACATCGATACCCTCAACAATTTTTATCTGCGCGTCTTTACCCCTTTCCTCGTGGCCGGCCTCGCCAGCGTGATCATGGCGGCTTTCTTTGCCCTCTACGCCTGGCAACTGGGTCTCGCGCTCCTGCTGTTCCTGTTGGTTTCTGGTCTTGGCCTGCCCGTGCTCAGCGAGCGACTGGGGGCGCGGGCAGGGGCAGAGATGACGCAGATCCAGGCCGAGATGCGCGTCCAGATCGTCGATACGCTTCAGGGTATGGGAGAACTGCTGGTGGCCAATGCCGGACCGCGCCTGCAGGGAGAGCTGGCGGAAAAGAATGCCCAGATCATCGCTCGGCAGGGGCACCTGGCGGGAGTCGCGGGAATCGGCAGCGCCGGCATGAGTTTCATGGGCAACCTGGCCCTGTGGGTGATCCTGCTCTTGGGTATTCCCTTGGTGCAGCATGGCATTGGCCGCGCCATGCTACCGATGTTTGCCCTGGGTACCATGGCCGCCTTCGAGGCCATCGTGGCTCTGCCCCTGGCCTTCCAGTTTCTGGGACAGACACGAGCAGCCGCCCGACGTATCTTCGCCGTCGCCGATCTGCCGGCACCCTTTCCCGACGTTGCTGGGCCGGCGCCGCAGCCTGCTGGACTCGACCTCGAGATGCGTGACCTGCGCCTACGCTACCCTGACGCTCAGACCGATGCTCTGCGCGGCTTGAGCCTGCGGGTACCGGAGGGAAGCCGGACGGCCATCCTCGGTGCCACTGGTGCCGGCAAGAGCAGTATCGTCAACCTGCTCCTGCGCTTCTACGATTATCAGGGGGGGTCGGCCCGTCTGGGTGGAGTGGAACTGCGCGACTTTCCCGCCGACGATCTGCGTCGCTACTTTGCCGTCGTGTCGCAACGCAGCTACCTATTCCACAGCACCATCCGCGACAACCTGTTGCTGGCCAAGGGCGACGCGGACGAGGAGGAGCTCTGGGCGGCGCTGGCGGCGGCGCAGTTGGACGAATTCGTGCGCAGCCTTCCCCAGGGGCTCGACAATATCGTCGGCGAGGGGGGGGTCAATCTGTCCGGAGGTCAGGCTCGGCGCGTGGCCATCGCCCGTGCTTTCCTCAAGGATAGTCCCATTCTGCTGCTGGATGAGCCCACGGAAGGCCTGGATGTCATCACCGAGGCGCACTTCCTTGACGCCCTCAAGGCCTTGATGAAAGGACGCACCGTCATCTACATCACCCATCGGCTGCTGGGCCTGAAGGACATGGACCAGATCCTGATCCTGGACGGTGGCCAGGTGGTGGAGGCCGGGACCTATGCCGAACTCATCGCCCGGCCCGATGGTCGTCTGCGCCACTTTGCCAGTTTTCGGACTGCGGCGGAGCTCAGTGCGACTTAGCGGGTGCGCCTCCCAGGATCTTGCCCAGTAGCTGCTCGGCTTCGGCCCGGTCCTGGGAGCATTGGGGCAGGCCAGGATTCTGGGTGCAGCGTGCGGCGCTGCCTAAAAGCTGCAGGATCTGGCGCTGGAGGCCGGCTTCTGCGCGTCGGTGCGCCGGGCTGCTGGTGACGAGGGAAACCCCATAGCCCAGAGCCGTGGAGACGATGCTGGCGAAGAGAAAGACACTGAGCTTGCGCGTAAAGCCCGGTTCCATGCCTTGCCCTTCCAGGAAACGGTGGCCGTACCAGGCCGCCGGAAAGTAGCTTACCACGCCCACCAGGAGTCCCCACATCAGTTGGCCTCCGCTGCCTTCTGCAAGGGCAGGCTGTAGGGAAGTTCCAGCTTTTCCAGGGGGACCTGCCCCTGTGCTTCCAAACCCAGGGTGCTGTGCTCGGCGTCTTCGGCACGCACGACGGCCAGGGCCTCGAAACTGCCGTCACCCACGGCGGCCGCCTGAATCACGAGGCCGATGCTCTGCTCTCCCATGGCGGCGCTGAAGATGGCACGTCCGGGCGCGAGCGGCGCGTGGGCGCGTAGGCGATAGCACTGATTCTTGAGACGCCCCAGGTAATGGGAGCGTGCCACGATCTCTTGGCCGGGATAACAGCCTTTGGTGAAGCTGATACCACCCAGGACTTCGAGATTGAGTTCCTGGGGGATCACCTGCTCGGTGGTGGCGGCGTTGATGAAGGCAATACCGGCGCGGATGCTGCCCAGACGCCAGTCTGCCCCCGTCGCCTCGTGCGCTCCGCGAGCGCGCAGCTGCTCACCCCAGGATGCGATATCGTCACCGCTGGCAAGGATCAGAAAGGAGGGTTCGGGCCAAGGCAAGCGCACTATCCTGGCGCCGTTGCGCACACTGCCCGCGTGTGGTCTCGCTAGGGCATCCTCGCCGCCGGGGTTGCCCAGTGCTTCTGTAGCGCCCGCGCCCCAGAGGGCCAAGAGCGCATGCGTGGCGCTGGCGTCCTCGATGTCCACCTTGGCCATCAGACGAAACTTGCGCAGCCGTTCTGCCACCGTTTCCGTCAGATCCCGGGACAGCAGGAGCCAGAAGCCATCGTCGTCGCGGAGCAGATAGAAGTTGGCAATCATCCGGCCTTTGGCGGTGCTGTAGCTGCTCCACTGACCGCCGGGGCTGGGCAGGCTCGTCAAATCGTTGGAGAATTGCCCTTGCAGGAATTTCTCCGCGTCGGCTCCATGGCAATGGAGGATGCCCAGTTCCTCGGAAAGCGGTGCCAGGAAGGACGAATGGGTCATGGGGGTGCTCCTTGGGGATGAGTGTACGGCAGGATGATAGCGCCGCGGGGACCGTTGACCCAAGTCTAGGCTGGCTGGAGTTGGGTTCCCCTACCCAGCAGTTGGCCTTATTGGCCCTACCTTGTGTGTTGGTTGCCCTGGCGGCCACCCTGACCCTCGTTCACCACTGGCGCTGGGGCCTGCTCTGCCTCGCGTTGGTAGCCGTAGTGAGTGTGTTGCTCTGCCCCTGGCGTCGGGCGCAGGTGGAGAGCTTGCCTTGCGGCCTGTCCCTGGACTCGGCAGGAACACTCCGGCTGCACTACGCGGACGGTCGCTCCTGCAGTGTCGCCCTGCGGTCGGGCATGCTCCTTGCGCCAAGGCTCCTGGTGCTGCCCTTGCAGCGTGAGGATGGTACGAGACTCACCGTGTTGTCCCCGATGCCGCCGACGGCAGAGTCCTGGCGACGCTGGCGTCTGCATCTGCGGCGCCGATGGGACGACGCTCGGGCTGCGCCGACCCCAGGCACTGGATGAGATCCTCCGGGGGCTGGTGCGGATTGGGGTGATCGGCATCGTAGTGGCAGCCGCGCGATTCATGCCGCGCGAGGGCGCCGCGGGTCATGAGCCATGCGCACTGCAAGCGATTGCGAAAGGCGTTGTGGGTGATCTCCACGGCGATCCCGGTGGCGGCGAGGGCGTCTTCCTCAAGCCACTGGGTGAGCTGCTCCATGGCCCGCTGCAGTTCTGCCTGGCGGCGCAAGATCCCTACCTGTGTCCACATGAGGTGCTGTAGGGCCCGTCCGCGTTCGTGCGCGACGTCGGCGGGTAGCGCTGGCAGGATATCGGGTTTTGCCGGCACCACGCTGGCGGCGGCGGGCAGGGTCGCGAGGCCAGCCAGGTGGGTGGCGATGGCGCGGGCGGTGACTAGGCATTCCAGGAGGGAGTTGCTGGCCAGGCGATTGGCACCGTGCAGACCCGTCCAAGCCGCTTCACCGGCGGCATAGAGACCGGGCAGGGTGGTCTGGCCCGAGGGATCGGTGACGATGCCCCCGCAGGTGTAGTGTGCCGCCGGCACGACCGGTACGGCGTCCCGGCAAAGATCGTAGCCGCGCTTCTGGCAATGGGCGTAGATGCCGGGAAAGTGCCGGCGGATCCGCTCGCAGTCCTGTTCGTGAATATCCAGGCAGAGGTGTTGGATACCGCGCTGGCGCATTTCCATGGCCATGGCGCGCGCCACCACGTCCCGTGGAGCCAGTTCGGCGCGCTCGTCGTACTTTTCCAGAAAGGCCTCGCCGCCCGGCAGACGCAGTCTGGCGCCCTCACCTCGCAGTGCCTCCGAGAGCAGGAACGCGGGCTGACCCGGGTCGTAGAGCGTCGTCGGATGGAACTGGATGAACTCGAGGTTGGCCAGCGCCGCTCCAGCGCGCCAGGCCATGGCTAGGCCGTCGCCGTTGGCCCCCCTGGGGCTACTGCTGTGCTGGTAGACCTGGCCGGCACCCCCGCTGGCGAGGACCACCGCGCGCGCGGTAAAGGCCTTGATCCGACCCTGGGCATCCAGGACCCAGGCGCCCAGGCAACGCTCGTCGTCCCGGATGAGATCCAGGGCCATGGTGTGCGGGAAGATCCGTATCTGGTTCTCGCGATATACCTGGGCCAGCAGGGTTCGGGTAATGGCGGCACCGGTGTGGTCGGCAACGTGCAGCACGCGCCGCGTGCCGTGGCCACCCTCCCGGGTCAGTTGCCAGCTGCCGTGTTCGCGGTCGAAGGGCACTCCCCACCCGGCAAGCTCTTCGATTACCGCGGGTCCCGCCGCAACGATCGCCTCGACCCGCTCCGGATGGCATAGACCACCACCGGCGGCAAGGGTGTCGGCAACGTGGGCGGCGATGCTGTCTCGGACGAAGTCCGTTACCGCGGCAATGCCGCCCTGGGCCCAGTCGCTGGCAGAGTCCGTTGCCTCACCCTTGCTGAGGACGGCCACCCGGCCCAGTGGCGCAAGCCCGAGCGCTGCGCGCAGTCCGGCGGCGCCGGCGCCGATGATGAGAAAATCGAAAGAGGGCATGGCTTCCTTGGCCGTGGGGCGATTGCGCGATGGCGTATTCCTCATGATACGATGCCCTGCACAAACAGGTGAAGAAGGCCGCAGGATTTGCCACCCGGCCAGCGCGGACGTGTGCAGTGCAGAAGGATAGGCCGAATGACAGAGAAGACAGGACGCGGCGAATCGGTGGGACAGGATGCCGGTGCGCAGAGCGACCTGGTCCTCGTGCGGCGGGTCCAGAAGGGCGAAAAGGCGGCCTTCGATCTCCTGGTGCGTAAATACCAGCATCGGGTGCTCGCCCTGGTCGGACGTTTTGTGCGCAACCCCGAGGAAGCCGAGGACGTAGCCCAGGAAGCTTTCGTCAAGGCCTACCGGGCGCTCAAGAACTTTCGTGGCGACAGCGCCTTTTATACCTGGCTTTATCGTATCGCCGTCAACACCGCCAAGAACCACCTGGTCGCCCAGGGTCGGCAGGTGTCCATCGCCGACGTCGAGACCGAGGATGCGGAACAATTTGCCAGTGCCGATGGACTAAGGGAGTACGATACCCCGGAAGGTCTCCTGCTGACCAAGGAGATCGCCCAGCATATCGACGCAGCGCTGACGGCCTTGCCGGAGGATCTGCGCATTGCAGTGACCCTGCGCGAGTTTGAGGGGCTCAGTTACGACGAGATAGCGCAGGTGATGGAGTGTCCGGTGGGTACGGTGCGGTCGCGGATTTTTCGGGCGCGCGAAGCCATTGCCAAGGTGTTGGCGCCCTTGTTGGAGCAGAGTGATCATGAACGATGAGTCGCAGAAAGCCTTGATGGCGTTCATGGCAGGGGAGTTGCAGGGGCTGGAGGCGGAGCGCATGGCGCAACGGCTGGAGCGCGAAGCCGCCTTGGCCGAGGCTTGGGAGCGGCAGCATCGGGTGAGTTTTCTCCTTCAGCAGGGACGCTCTGGCCAGCGGCCGGCACCAGCGGATTTTGCCGCCCGGGTCCGGGCGGCCATCGCCCTGGAAACGGAGGAAGGGGTGTTGCGAGAGAGCCGGTGTCGTCCCGCCAACGGCCCTTGGTTCAAGGCCTCGGCGGTAGCGGCGGTGGTGGTGCTGTCGGTGTCGCTCCTGAGCTTCCTGCCCGGGCGGGGACATGTCCCCACTAGCCAGATGGCGAGTTCGTCCCTTGGGGCGAATGCCACGCAGGCAGCGGCCGTGGACAACGGCGGCAGGGCGGTTTTTGCCCTGCGACCGGTGCGTTTCGTGACCACGGTGGAGCCGGAGAGTCGCGCCGATTTGCTCATCCAGCGCGATATCCGCCGAATCTGGGTACCGAACGGGCGCGCTTTCCCCAATCCTGCCCTGAGTTATGCCGGCTACGATCCAGCATCCTTTGGGGGGAGACTCCTTCCCACCCGCTATGAGCGTGGTGCCGGCATTGCCAGTCCGGACCTCTGGGCTCCCGCCGGCCAGCCCTGATGGTGTTTTCTTTCTCAGTGCTTTAGAGTAGTTATTCGTAGACAAGGGGTGGGCGCGTGCGCGCCTTGCCTGCGCGGGCGCCTGGGAGGGCAGGTGTCACCGCGTTATCGATCAACCAGGAGATGTTAGGGAGGCTTTGTGCGGAGAGAGCGTTTTGCGGGCCTGAAGAGCCCGCTGGTTGCCGTTGCGGTGGTTCTGAGTCTGGGTGTTGGTGCCTTGTCGCCGGTCTATGCCGATGCGGCCAATACCTCGACCTTGGTCAACCTCCCCGATTTTACTCCCATCGTCCGCCAATACGGACCGGCCGTGGTCAATATCAGCACCACGGAGACCAAGGTAGCCCGCAACGCTGGGTCGCCCTTTCCGCCCAATTCGCCCCTGAATCAGTTCTTTGCTCCCTTCTTCGGGCCCCAGGGACCTGGCGGCCCAGGCGGAGGGCCTGAGGACAAGTATCAGGTACAGTCTTTAGGCTCCGGCTTCATCGTCAGTCCCGATGGCTATATCGTCACCGCGGCGCACGTGGTCAAGGGCGCGCAGAAGATCATCGTCAGCCTCACCAATCACCAGCAGTACGAGGCGAAACTGGTGGGTCTGTCCACCCGCATCGATGTGGCCCTGCTCAAGATCGATGCCAAGAATCTTCCCACCGTGCAGATCGGCGACTCCGGCAAACTGGAGGTGGGACAGTGGGTGCTGGCCGTGGGGGCGCCCTTCGGTTTCGAGAATAGCGTAACCCAGGGCGTGGTGAGTGCCACCTCCCGGCCCCTCCCCGACGACCCCTATATCCCCTTCATCCAGACGGATGTGCCTATCAATCCGGGCAATTCCGGCGGGCCGCTTTTCAACATGCGTGGCCAGGTGGTGGGTATCAACGATCAGATCTACACCAACAGTGGCGGTTACATGGGGCTGTCCTTCTCCATCCCCATCAACGTCGCCATGGATGCCGTCAAGCAGCTGAAACTGGGTCAGAAGGTGCATTTTGGCTGGCTTGGGGTAATGATCCAGGATGTGAGCATGGATCTGGCCAAATCTTTCCATATGAAGGAACCCATGGGCGCCCTGGTATCGCAGGTGGTGCCCAACGGTCCTGCGGCCAAGGCCGGCATCAAGCCGGGGGATGTGATCGTCTCCTTCGACGGTCAGCCCGTCTACAACTCGGCGCAACTTCCGCCCCTGGTGGGCGCCCTGCCGGCGGGCTTCAAGGCCAAGGTGGGGATCATCCGCGACGGCAAGGCCATGACCCTGCCCATCACCATCGAGAGCCTGCCTTCGGACATGAATGCCAAGGACGAGGGTCAGGAGCCTGCCAGTCCGAGCCAGAAGGGCGACATCAAGCGCTTGAACATCCAGGTGGGCCCCCTGTCGGCCTCGGCCAGGCAACAACTGGACGTGAACAGCGGTGTGCTGGTTCTGGGGGTTGGGCAGGGCCCGGCGGGCCAGGCCGGTGTGCGGCCGGGGGACGTGATCCTGCAGGTGGCCCAGCAGCCCGTGACCTCGGTGGCGGACCTGCAGAAGATCGTCGCAAGCCTGCCCGCGGGGCAGCCCATCCCGGTGCTCCTGCATCGGGCCCAGGGGAACTTCTACGTCGTGCTGACTCTGCCGCGCTAAGGGCGGGGAGCAAGGTGCGGGGGCTGGCCGGCAAGGCCCGCCCCTTTTTCTTGTTGCCGGCCCTTTTTCTGTTAGGATGTGGCGCTATTGTCGGTCCGCCGTCCTGCCCTGATTTTGGAAGCTGAATCTGGTCCATGAGCGAACAGTCCCTCATCCGTAACTTCTCCATCATCGCCCACGTGGATCACGGCAAGTCCACCCTGGCGGATCAGTTCATTCGCCTGTGCGGTGCCCTGAGCGATCGCGAAATGTCGCAGCAGGTGCTCGACAGCATGGATATCGAGCGGGAGCGGGGCATCACCATCAAGGCTCAGAGCGTGCGCCTGAACTACCGGGCCGACGATGGCAAGCTCTACGCCTTCAACCTCATCGACACGCCGGGTCACGTGGATTTTTCCTACGAAGTCAGCCGCTCCCTCGCCGCCTGCGAGGGAGCGCTGCTGGTGGTGGATGCCTCTCAGGGTGTGGAGGCGCAAAGTGTGGCCAATTGCTACACGGCCATGGAGCACGATCTGGAGATCATCCCGGTGCTCAACAAGATCGATCTGCCCGCCGCAGATCCCGAGCGGGTGCGGCGGGAAATCGAGGAGATCGTCGGTCTCCCGGCCGCCGATGCCATTCTGGCCAGCGCCAAGGAGGGTATCGGTATCCGCGAGATCCTCGAGCAGGTGGTGCGGGATATTCCGCCACCGCGGGGGGAGCGCGACGCACCGCTGCAGGCCCTCATCATCGACTCCTGGTTCGACAATTACGTGGGCACGGTGGTGCTGGTACGGGTGGTCAACGGCAGCCTGCGCGCCGGCCAGAAGATCCGGACCATGGCGGGGCAGAAGGATTACGTGGTGGAGAAGGTGGGAGTCTTCACGCCCAAGGCCTTGATCGTTTCGGAACTGGAGACCGGGGCGGTCGGCTTTGTCATCGCCGGGGTGCGCAGCATCGATGGCGCGCGGGTGGGGGATACGCTCACGGACGCCAGCCGGCCCGCGGCGCAGCCCCTGCCTGGCTTTCGCGAGGTGCAACCGCAGGTCTTTACCGGTCTCTATCCGGTGGACTCCAGCGATTACGAGAGTTTTCGCGAGGCGCTGCAAAAGCTGCGGCTCAACGATTCGGCGCTGCAGTTCGAACCTGAGACCTCCCAGGCCCTGGGTTTTGGTTTTCGCTGCGGCTTTCTGGGCCTGCTGCACATGGAAATCGTGCAGGAGCGCCTAGAGCGGGAGTATGGCCTGGAACTCATCAGCACGGCACCCACCGTGGTGTACGAGGTGGAGACCACCGATGGCAGTGTCCTGCACATCTCCAATCCCGCCGATCTGCCGGTGCCCAATCGCATACACGATATCCGCGAGCCCGTCATTCTTGCCAATATTCTCACGCCCGAGGCTTACCTTGGCCCGGTGATCACCCTTTGTGAGGAGCGTCGTGGGCGGCAAAAGAATCTGCAGTTCACGGGTGGTCAGGTCATGGTCAGTTACGAGTTGCCCCTGAACGAGGTCGTCCTGGATTTTTTTGACCGTCTCAAATCCGTTAGCCGTGGCTATGCTTCCATGGACTATGAGTTCGCCCGCTTCGAAAGTGGCCCCCTGGTCAAGATGGACGTCCTCATCAATGGCGAAAAGCTGGACGCCCTCTCCTGGATCGTCCACCGCGACTTTGCCGAGCGCCGTGGGCGTGAGTTGGTGGGCAGGCTCAAGGAACTCATTCCCCGGCAGATGTTCGAAGTGGCCATACAGGCGGCCATAGGCGCCAAGATCATCGCCCGCGAAACGGTCAAGGCGCTGCGCAAGAACGTCTTGGCCAAATGCTACGGCGGCGACATCACCCGCAAACGCAAGCTTTTGGAAAAACAGAAAGAAGGCAAGAAACGGATGAAACAGGTGGGGCACGTGGAGATCCCGCAGGAGGCTTTCTTGGCCATCCTTCAGAGCGATAAACGTTGAGCGCCCATCGGTCCTTGCGGATTGGGCATGAGGAAAGAGGATAAGGCATGGATTTTACGCTGGGTTTGTTTCTGGCTGTGGTGCTCACCGGACTCGTCTGGCTGTTGGATATCGTATTCTTCCGCGCCCGTCGCGCACCGGACACGAAAGAGTCGGTGGTGGTGGAATACGCCCGCAGCTTCTTTCCCGTGCTGCTCGTGGTGTTTTTGATCCGTGCCTTTCTCTTCGAGCCCTTTCAGGTGCCCTCGGGTTCGATGATCCCCACCATCCGGGTGGGCGATTTTCTGCTCGTCAACAAGTTTGCCTATGGTCTACGCTTACCGCTGATCCACACGGAACTGACCCACGGCGGGCCGGTGCAAGCCGGCGACATCATGGTATTCCGTTATCCCAAAAATCCGCGCATCGATTACATCAAGCGCGTCATTGGCCTGCCCGGTGATACCATCGAGGTCAAAGGCAACGATCTGTATATCAATGGCAAGCTCGTGCCGCAGAAATACATCGGCCCCTTTGCCTACCGTCCCGAAGGGCAGGGCGATCGCGGCATGGTCATTCCCACCAAGGAATATGCCCAGACCATCGGCGGCCACACCTTCCACATCATCGAATTCGATACGCCAGAAGCGCATATGGATTTCGGTCCCTACAAGGTACCGCCCAATTGCTATTTCATGATGGGGGATGACCGCGACAACAGTAACGATAGCCGCTTCTGGGGCTGCGTACCGCGTGCCAACATCGTCGGCAAGGCCATGTTCGTCTGGTTTTCTTGGGACAGTGAAAACTGGTCCATACGCTGGAATCAGATCGGGCGGGCCCTGGACGGTCCGCACAACTGAGCGGCCCGCTTGCAAAGTGCCGGTATTGACCTAATTGGCATCTCGGGGCTGCAAAGAGGACGGTATGAAGAGAGGGTACGGTAAGCAGGTGATCGTGTCGCGCGAGGGCGGGATGTCCCTCATCGGGGTCATTTTCTGGATCGTGATCCTGGCCATGGTCGTCGCGCTGATCGTCAAGGTCATGCCCGTCTACTACGAGAATTTGTCTCTCCAGCATATCGTCCAGCAACAGGTGCAGGCGACCACGCCCGAGGAATCCCTGGATCGAGTTCGGCGCGACCTCAACGATCGCCTGGCCGTGGCCATGATCGAAATCCCACAGCAGGATATCTTCATCAGCCGCAACGGTAGCTCCGGACCGGTGCAGATCCGGGTCGACTATGAGCGTAAAGTGCCGCTTTTTGCCAATGTGAGCCTGCTCATTCACTTCGATACCCGAGCTTGAGGTCCTGGCCGGGGGATAGACCACTCTCGCTGGCGCACATTTCGGTTTATAATCTTTTCATGAAATCATTGGAACGATTGCAACAGGCCATCGGTTATGTGTTTCAGGACGAGGTACTCCTGCGCCAGGCCCTCACCCACCGCAGCGCCGGCGCCCAGCACAACGAACGTCTGGAGTTTCTGGGCGATGCGGCCCTGAATTTTGTGGTGGCGGCGGAGCTCTACGCCCGTTTCCCCAAGGTCAGTGAGGGCAACCTGTCGCGCATGCGGGCGCGTTTGGTGCGGGAGGAGACCCTGGCCCAGGTGGCGGGCGAGATCGCGCTGGCCGATTCCCTCATTCTCGGACCGGGGGAGCTGCGTTCCGGGGGCGCGCGGCGCGACTCCATCCGCGCCGATGCCTTGGAGGCGATCATCGGTGCGGCCTACCTGGACGGAGGCTTTGCCGCCGCCCAGGGGATCGTGCGTCAGCTCATCGTCCCGCTGATGACCGAGGCCTTGGGCGATGAGGAACTGCGCGACCCCAAGACGCGGCTGCAAGAATTTCTTCAGGGTCAGGGTAAGCCCTTGCCGAGCTACAGTCTGGTGGAAGAGAAAGGCCAGGCGCACGAACGCCGCTTTGTCGCGCGGTGCAGCGTTCAGGGGGTGCCCGCCACCGACGCTGAGGCCGGCAGCCGCCGCAAGGCTGAACAACAGGCCGCGCAGCAGATGCTGGAGCAATTGCAGAAGTCGCCCGCAGGTCAGCAGCGGCATGCCGGCTGACGACACCGTCGCGCGCTGTGGCGCGGTGGCCCTGGTGGGCCGTCCCAATGTCGGCAAATCGACCCTCCTCAACCACCTCATCGGCCAGAAAATCAGCATCACCGCGCCGCGGCCACAGACGACCCGGGATCAGATACTGGGAGTCTGGACGCGCGGACAGGCACAGATACTTTTTCTCGATACGCCTGGAGTGCACCGCGGTTATCGACGGCTCAACCGCCACCTGCTGCGTGCCACCCGTGCGGCGCTGGACGGTGCCGATCTGGGAATTCTGGTGGTGGAGGCACTGCTGTGGACGGCGGCCGATGCCGAGGCCCTGCGCTGGCTGGAGCAGCGCTCCATCCCACTGCTTGCAGTGGTGAACAAGGTGGATCGGGTACGCGACAAGGCCCGCCTGCTCCCCTATCTGGCAGAGCTCGGCCGGCGTGCCCCATTCCTCGAAATCCTGCCCCTCAGCGCCCGCCGTGCCCAGGATGCAGAACGGCTTGCCGGCCGTATCCTGCCGCACCTGCCGCCAGGACCGCCGCGCTTTGCCGCCGATACGCTGACGGATCGTCCCCTGCGTTTTCTCGCGGCGGAGTTTGTCCGAGAGCAGATCTTTCGGCAACTGGGCGCGGAAGTTCCCTACGATACCGCCGTCGCCATCGAACGCTACACCGTCACCGAAGACGGTCGCCACGAGATCGAGGCGACCATCTACTGCCGTCGCCCGGGACAGAAGGCCATGCTCGTCGGTGAGGGCGGTCAGCGTCTCAAGCAGATCGGCAGCCGCGCGCGCCAGGCCATCGAGGAGTTGACGGGCAGTCGGGTGTGGCTGGGTCTCTGGGTCAAGGAAAAGGAGGACTGGGACGGCGATCGCAGCCTGCTCCATGAGCTGGGTTATGGAGACTGAGGGCGAAGACCACGCTTTTGTCCTGCATCGTTACCCCTTTTCCGACAGCAGCCTGGTGCTGGAGGTAATCACCGCTGGTCACGGGCGTCTGGGTCTCTTGGCGCGCGGCGCGCGCAGACCGCGTTCGGCCCTGGGCGGTCTCGAAGCTGGGCGCCCCTTTGTGCTGCGCTGGCGTGGCCGGGGCGAACTACCGACCCTGGTGAGTGCCGACGAAGTGGCTCCGGCGCGCCTGCCCGGTCCCTGGCAGGGGCTCTGCCTTTTTTACGTCAACGAACTGGTGCTGCGACTCACGGTACGCAACGACCCCGTACCGGAACTTTTCGCGGCCTATGCCGAGGTGCTGGAGGACCTGTGGGCGGGTGCCCGGGCGACCTGGCATTTGCGCCGCTTCGAGCAACGACTGCTTCGGGCGCTGGGCTGGGCGGCGGACCTGCCGTACTGTACCGTCTGCGGCACGGCCTGGAAGCCAGGCTCGGATGCCTGGAGCCAAGGCCCTGGGGCGGCCCCGCGCTGTCCGCTCCACGCCGAGCCTGGGGGTCTGATCCTTACGGATGCCATGATCCAGTGGTTGAGCGGCAGCATGATACAAGCGCCAGTATCCTCCATTCAGGACCCCCTGCGGCGCTATCTGCGGGCCCAGATCGACGAGCTCCTGGACGGACGCCCACTGGAGAGTCGTCGGCTCCTTGCGGCATACTTACGGCGGCAAAAGGATTCGGGGAGACAAACATGGTAGCGCTGGGCGTCAATATCGACCACGTGGCAACGCTGAGGCAGGCGCGCGGCACGATCTATCCCGATCCCCTGGAGGCCGCTTTTGTAGCGGAACGTTTCGGTGCCGACGCCATCACCGCCCATCTGCGCGAGGATCGGCGGCACATGCAAGAGCGCGACATCCGCCTGTTGCGCCAGTGCCTGCGCACCCGTCTCAATCTGGAGATGGCCGTCAGCGAGGATATCCTCGGCCTTGCCGAGGAGCTGCAGCCCAGCGATTGTTGTCTGGTACCGGAGCGGCGTGCCGAGTTGACCACGGAGGGCGGGCTGGACGTCTGTCAGGGCCGCGAACGCATCGGCCTTGCCTGTGCGCGTCTGGCGGCGGTCGGCGTGCGGGTGTCGCTTTTCGTCGATCCCGAGCGGCGCCAGCTAGAGGCGGCGGCGGAAGTGGGTGCGCCGGTGGTGGAGTTGCACACGGGCCCCTATGCCAATGCGTGCACGCGTGCCCAGCAGCGCGACGAGCTGGCCAAGCTCCGCGAAGCGGCACAGCATGCGGCGGGACTGGGTCTGCGGGTGCATGCCGGGCACGGTCTGGATTATCCCAATGTGCAAGCGGTAGCGGCCATTCCCGAGGTCCGGGAGCTCAACATCGGTCACGCCATCGTTGCCCATGCGCTCTTCGTTGGCCTTGGGCCGGCGGTGGCCGAGATGAAACGGCTCCTGCGCGAGGCCCGCGGGTGATCGTCGGCCTCGGCTGTGACCTCATCGCGGTGGCCCGCATGGCGGCACTCCACGAGCGCTACGGTGAGCGTCTGCAGCAGCGACTGCTGGCGGCGACGGAACTTGGCGAGCTACCGCCGGGGCCGGGCGTCGCCGCTTTCCTGGCCCGTCGCTTTGCCGCCAAGGAGGCAGCGCTCAAAGCCCTGGGTACGGGTTTGCGGGCGGGGATCCGCTGGGTCGATCTGAAGGTCGTGCACGACTCCCTCGGCCGGCCCGAACTGCAGTTTGCCGGGGCTGCCCAACAGCGCCTGCGCGCGCTGGCCAGACGTCCCGGGGTCTGGCTCAGCATCAGCGACGAACGGGCCTACGCCCTGGCCACGGTCGTCATTGAAGATCGGGATCCGCCTCGGGAGGGGGTGCAGCCATGGTGAGGGAGGAGGATAGATGCGCGTGACGGTGATTGGCACGGGCTATGTTGGCCTGGTGACCGGCGCTTGCCTGGCACAGGTGGGCAATCGGGTCCTGTGCATCGATGTGGATGCCCAGAAAGTGGCGCATCTTCAGCAGGGTCGGGTACCGATCCATGAGCCGGACCTGCCGGAGATCGTTGCCGAGGGACTGCGCGGCGGACGTCTCGCCTTTAGTACCGACATCGCCGCGGGTGTGGCCCACGGCGAGTTCCTCTTCATTGCCGTCGGCACGCCGCCCGAGGAAGACGGTTCGGCGGATCTGCGTCACGTGTTGGCCGTGGCCGACGCCATTGGCCAGCACCTCTCGGACAAACGCATCGTCATCAACAAGTCCACGGTGCCCGTGGGGACCGCGGCGCTGGTCCGAGAGCGCATCCACGCGCGTTTGCGCGAGCGCGGTCTGGAGCTTTCCATACCGGTGGTGTCCAACCCGGAGTTTCTCAAGGAAGGAGCTGCCGTGGCCGACTTCATGAAGCCGGACCGGATCATCGTCGGCACGGACGATCCCGAAGTCGCCGAGCGCATGCGCAGCCTGTATGCGCCCTTCAATCGCAACCACAACCGTCTGATTCTGATGGACGCACCTTCGGCAGAGCTGACCAAATACGCGGCCAATGTCATGCTCGCCACCAAGATCTCCCTCATGAACGAGCTTGCGGGTCTGGCGGAGCGTCTGGGGGCGGATATCGAGGCGGTACGCATTGGCATCGGGGCCGACCCACGCATCGGCTACGACTTCATTTATCCCGGCTGCGGTTATGGCGGATCCTGTTTCCCCAAGGACGTGCGGGCCCTGGAGCATACCGCTCGGAATGTGGGTTTTGCCGTACCCCTCATCGCTGCCGTCGAGACCGTCAACAACCGCCAAAAACGGATTCTGGAGCAAAAACTCCAGGAGGCGCTGGGCAAGGATACCCTAGCGGGGGCACGCATCGCTATCTGGGGTCTCGCTTTCAAACCCAATACGGACGACATGCGCGAGGCTCCCAGTCGCGTCTTGATGGAGGGGCTCTGGGCTCGAGGGGCGCAGGTCCGTGCCTACGATCCGGCGGCCATGGCCGAGGCGCGGCGGCTCTACGGTGAGCGCGCCGATTTGACCCTCTGTGCCGATCCGTACGAAGCCTGTGATGAGGCCGACGCGCTGGTCATCTGCACGGAGTGGCAAATCTTCCGTAGCCCCGATTTTGCCGATATCCGGCGCCGGCTGCGGCGACCCATCATCGTCGACGGGCGCAACCTCTACGATCCCAATAGCCTGCGCCGCGAGGGGTTCAGCTATCATGCCATTGGTCGCCCCTGATCCGCCCTCCCTGGACGGTTTCGCGCCCCGCCCCGTGGCGGTGGTGGGCGACGTCATGCTCGACCGCTACTGGTTTGGCAAGGTCGAGCGCATTTCCCCCGAGGCTCCGGTACCCGTGGTCCAGGTGCATAAGGAGGAGGCCCGACCGGGCGGGGCTGCCAACGTGGCGGTCAACGTCGGTGCACTGGGGGCCGTGGCGCGCCTGCTGGCCGCCGTGGGCGAAGATGAAGCGGCCCAGCGTCTGGCCGAGCTCCTGCACCGGGCGGGTGTGGAAACCGATCTGCTGCGTGACCCGGCACTCACCACCACCGTCAAGCTCCGGGTCATCGGCCACCAGCAGCAGCTTTTGCGTATGGATTTCGAGAACAGGCTGGTCACCCATGCTGCCACCGCGTTGCTCGCACGCGCCGACGCACTGCTGGAGGGCTGCGGCGCCCTGCTGCTCTCGGATTACGGCAAGGGCAGTCTGGCGCCGGTGGGTGACTGGATCCGACGGGGGCGCAGTCGGGGACTGCCGGTGCTGGTGGATCCCAAGGGACGGGACTATGCGCCCTACCGTGGGGCTACCCTGTTGACACCCAACCGGTCGGAGTTCATGGCCGTGGTGGGACCGTGGCAGGACGAGCAGGATTTCCTGGCGCGCGGCGAGCAGCTGCGGCGCAGCCTTGACCTGGACGCGCTTTTGGTAACCCGTGGCGAAGAGGGGATGACCCTGTTTACCGCTGCCGGCCCCACCCACCACCCCGCCCGGGCGCGGGAGGTCTTTGACGTCACCGGTGCTGGCGACACGGTCATCGCGACATTGGCCACGGCCCTGGCCGCTGGCTGGCCCTTGGAGCCGGCTGTGGACCTTGCCAATCGCGCCGCCGGAATCGTCGTCGGCAAGCTCGGTGCGGCAACGGTGTCGGTGGATGAACTGCGTGCCGCCTGCGCGGCAAGGCTGGAGTGACTCGTGTCTACGGTTACGCAGCACCGGCTGCCCGTACCCAAACTGCTGGCCCGGCGCGTGGGCAGAGCGCTGGCGGACTTCACTATGATCCGCCCAGGGGATCGCATCTTGCTGGCCCTCTCCGGCGGTAAGGACTCCTGGAGCCTCTTGGAGTTGCTGCGCGAGTGGCAGGCCCACAGCCCCATCCCCTTCGCTCTGGGTGTGGCCACCGTCGACCCCATGAGTCCCGAGTACGATCCGGCACCGCTTCGAGCCGCCGTGGAGGCCCGGGGCTTGCCCTATTATCTGGAACGGCAGGACATCTACGGACGGGCACAGCAACATCTGGGGCGTCCTTCCTACTGCAGCTTCTGCGCGCGGATGCGTCGCGGGGTGCTGTATGCCTGCGCGCGGCGCGAGGGCTACAACGTCCTGGCTCTTGGCCAGCATTTGGACGACCTCGCGGAGAGTTTTTTCATGTCCTTGTTCTACAACGGAGAGCTGCGCACGATGAAGGTGCACTATCGGGTGCGGGAAGGGGATCTGCGGGTCATTCGTCCCCTGGCTTACTGCCGCGAGCGCCAGACCCGTGACTTCGCCGAGGCCACGGGACTGCCCGTCATCCCGGAAAACTGTCCTGCCTGCTTCGCGCACCCCACCGAGCGCGCTTACGTCAAGACCCTGCTGGCGCAGCAGGAGGCTCGCGATCCTCGCCTCTTTCGCCAGTTGCGGCGAGCCATGTTGCCCCTCATGGCGCGCGGGCTCCCGCAGCTCGATGAGGGGTGGACATGACGGATTTCGTCCAGGGCTTTTACTGGGAGACCTTGCCCCTGCGCGGCGCGCGTTGTCGCCTGGATGGCATCCTGGCGGAGCTGCGGCGGCGCTTCACGCCGCCCGATGCGCTGTTGAAACTCATGGGCGAGGCCGTCGTCGGTCTGGTGCTGCTGTCGAGCACGCAAAAGCAGTATGAGCGCCTGACCCTGCAGGCGCAGAGTTCCGGTGATCTGCGCCTGCTCGTCGCCGATATGTTTCAGGGAGGTGGGCTGCGTGCCTACGCCCACTGGCTGGGAGGAGATGGGCGCGTGGACCTCGTTGATCTCCCCGACGCGCTTCTGGCCGTGACCGTCGATCCCGGCCTCGACCGCGATCGCTACCAGGGACTCATTCGCCTGCGCCGCAGTCTGACGGCCTCTCTGGAGGCCTACTTCGGCGAGTCGGTACAGTCACCGGCCTACTTCCGGATCGTGGTGGATGTCGAAGCGGGTATGGCTGGCGGCTATTTTCTGCAGCGTCTACCGGGCATCCTGAGTGCCGAGGAGTGGCGGGTTGCCACCGGCTTTTTGGCCGTAGGCAGCGACCGGTCCCTCCTCTTGGCTCAGCCAGAGCAGTTTCTCCCGGAGATATTTCCGGGGGTGGGATTACGCCTGCAAAGGCAGCAGGATCTGCATTTTCAATGTTCCTGCTCGTTGGAGCGTGTCGAGAACATGCTGCTGGCCCTGGGTGAGGCGGAGGTGATGGCGACCTTGGAACAAGAGGGAGCCATCCTCGTCACCTGCGAGTACTGCCAGCAGATCTACCGTCTGGGCGAAGCAGAGGTGGCGGCGCTGTTTGGCCAGGAAAAGGCTCGCCACTAGGGGATCGTCCCCGGATCGGGTCGGCGTCCACCGCGCGAGATCGCTATTGGTGTGGGCCGATGTATCGCTTGTCTTCGGCCTGCGCATAGGCGCGCCGCAGATGTAGATCGTCGCGGCGATCGATCAGGTAGTAGACTATGCCGAGGACCAGAGTCGCCAGGGCGTAAGCAAGGATTTTCTGGGTGGATACCTCGGAATTCTCGATGAGGATGAACTGGCGCGATATGGCCAGGATGGCAATGAGCACGACGGTTTTCACCTTCACCACCTGCCCTCGTCGCATCACCGAGTGAAATATGGTGTGGTTGAATTCCATGGCGATGAGTAGACCCATGGCGCTGCCGAACAAGGACGTAATCTGCCTTTCTACCTGGTCCTGATGGTAATTCATCAAGATTTTCAGCAGGTGATCCAGGACCGACCACAGGGACAATAAAATGACGACGGTGAGAATCACCGAGAGCGCCAGCGCGACGATTTGCTCGAGGCGCTCGTAGGTACTGAGGACCGCCCAATCGCGGATGATGTTGCCAAGGCGAGAGGGGCGGGTGCTTTTAGCGTCGAGGTTGGCCAAGGCCGCGCCTGCCCTCAGTCCGGAAAGACACGCCGTACCTGCTCGTCCTCGCTGCCCGCCAAGAGCTCCCGGGTGCGCGCCAGAAACTCGCGGGCGCGGACGCGGTCGCTGTTGTCGGCGGCCTGCCAGATGGGAAACAGGGTGTTCTCCTCGCGATTCTCGTGCTTGGCCAGGGAACCCGAGAGCACCGCACAGATGGCCGGTAGCATGGCGTAATCCTGCTCTGCGAAGGTCTCCTGTACCAGGCGCGACTGATCGATGATGCTGTCGTGCTCGTACAGCATATCCGCCAGCGGACCCTGCTCCGAACCACCGCCTAGTACCGGACCCAGCACGTGGTTCTCCATGTGCACGTGGCGGCGCAAACCGATCCAGTAATCCTGGAAGATCTTTTCGGCCTCCTCGACGCGATTGGCATTGGCAGCGGCCAGGACATCGGCAAACTGACGATCGAGGCGGTAGTGATCCCAGGTGAGCAGGTCGACGACGTCGCGGGCCTCCGCCTCGAAGCGGGGGCGTATCTCGGCAGTCCAGTCGCGATCCTCGCCCTCCGCTTGCCAGGAGATCCCGTCCCGTAGCTGGAAAGCCGTGGCTTTGAGCAGAGCGCGCGGGTCACGGTCGCTGCGCAGGCGGATACGCTGGCCGATACCCAGGGTTTGGGCGGCGGTGAAGAGTTGCGGCCCGGCCACACTGTCGGGTACGCCGCGGATGTCGATCTCGGTGACGGTGAGGAGTGCAGAATGCTCAAGGACGTCGGTCACGATACCATCTCCTGTCCGTGTAATTAGACCGAGTATAACGAGCCCCGGGCCTGTGGGCAACGAAAAGCGGGATCGCTGCAGCGGTTCTTCATCGGTGTGCGAAGGGGCGCGGTTTGGAAGCAGCCGGTGCCAGCGGATTTTGGTAACCGTCATTGGTCTGTGCTACTTTCGTTACGGTTCCCGATCTTTCCGGGCATTGGCACAATGGGGTGGAATCGTGCTCTTTCTCGTTCGACCGCTGCATCGATGGGCCAAGAAATACCGTGTGGCGCACCATCACGTCCTGCTGCTCTGGTCTGCCTTATCCCTGCTCATCCCGGCGCTGGCGCTCTTCGCCGCTTTTGGCATGACCTTTTCCAGCATTGCCCAGGCGCTTTCGCTTTTCATTCTGGGCTTGGCCATCGGCATTTTCTTTTACATTCTCCTGCTCGCCGAAGAGGAGCGTATTACCAGATCGGCCCGGTAGCTGGTCAAAGCGAGGGCCGCTCTGCTTCGAGGATGGAAGCGCCGATACCGTCGGCAGTGGCGACAAACTTTGACAGTCTCCAGGGGAATTCGGTAGGATCGAAAGGTTGCCGAAACGCTAGGGGCGCCCCACTGGGGCTGAGAGGTACCCTTGGAACCTGATCCGGGTCATGCCGGCGTAGGGAAGCGGATCTCCAGGGCGGGTCTGGCGTTTGGCGTCCACTGCTCCAGGAGGTGTCTCATGGCAACCCGTTCATCGGATATTCTTTCAGCGCCCGACACGGCGGCCGTCACCACGGGCCCCATACCCGGTTCCACCAAGGGTTGGGAAAGCGGCCAGCAGTACACCATGCTGCGCGTGCCCCACCGTCGGATCCGCCAGTCGGACACCCCCTCTCGCCAGGGCGGCTCGGTGCACAATCCCGAGATACCGGTGTACGATAGCAGCGGCCCCTACACGGACCCCGAAGTCCAGATCGACATTCAGCGTGGACTTGCCCCCCAGCGCTGGTCCTGGCCCTGGGTACTGCCTACGGCACTCGTGCACAGCATCGAGCCTGCCTCAGCCTACGGCCGCGCGCGCGCCCAAGACCCAGCCACCGAGGCCATTCGCTTTCGTCGTCGGCACGAAATCCGGCGCGCCGCACCGGGGGGTAATGTCACCCAGATGCACGCCGCCCGGCGAGGGATCATCACCCCCGAGATGGAATATGTGGCGATCCGCGAAAATCAGGCCCTGGACCGCCTGCGCGAGAGTCATCCGGAGCTTTTCCGGGCCCACGCCGGCGAGGCTTTCGGTGCGGCCATCCCCGAGCGCATCACGGCGGAATTCGTGCGCGAGGAAATTGCCCGCGGGCGGGCCATCATCCCCGCCAACATCAATCACCCCGAGCTCGAACCCATGATCATCGGCCGCAACTTCCTGGTGAAGATCAACGCCAACATCGGGAATTCGGCGGTGACCTCTTCCATTGCCGAGGAAGTGGAAAAGATGGTCTGGGCCATCCGCTGGGGAGCCGATACGGTCATGGATCTGTCCACTGGCAAGCACATCCACGAGACGCGCGAGTGGATTCTGCGGAACAGTCCCGTTCCCATCGGTACCGTACCCATCTATCAGGCCCTGGAGAAGGTGGACGGCAAGGCCGAGGAGCTCAGCTGGGAGCTCTTCCGCGATACCCTCATCGAGCAGGCGGAGCAGGGTGTGGACTACTTCACCATCCACGCCGGGGTGCTTTTGCGCTACATCCCGCTCACGGCCTCACGTCTGACGGGCATCGTGTCCCGCGGTGGTTCCATCATGGCCAAATGGTGTCTGGCGCACCATGAGGAGAACTTCCTCTATACCCACTTCCGTGAGATCTGCGCCATCATGAAGGCCTACGACGTGAGTTTTTCCCTGGGCGATGGCTTGCGTCCGGGTTCCCTTGCCGATGCCAACGACGAGGCGCAGTTTTCCGAACTCCACTCTCTGGGGGAGCTCACCCGAATCGCCTGGGAAGAGGACGTTCAGGTCATGATCGAGGGCCCGGGTCACGTGCCCATGCAGCGGATCCGCGAAAACATGGAAGAAGAGCTTACGCACTGCTTCGAGGCGCCGTTCTACACCCTTGGGCCCTTGACCACCGATATCGCCCCGGGCTACGACCACATCACCAGCGCCATTGGCGCGGCACAGATCGGCTGGTACGGTACGGCCATGCTCTGCTACGTCACGCCCAAGGAGCACCTGGGCCTCCCCGACAAGGACGATGTCCGCGAGGGGGTCATTGCCTACAAGATTGCCGCCCACGCCGCCGATCTGGCCAAGGGATTTCCGGGAGCGCAGGTGCGCGACAATGCCCTGTCCAAGGCGCGCTTCGAATTTCGCTGGCGCGACCAGTTTCACTTAGGCTTGGATCCCGAGAAAGCCGAGGCCTATCACGACGAAACCCTACCCCAGGAAGGCGCGAAGCTCGCCCATTTCTGCTCCATGTGTGGGCCACACTTCTGCTCCATGAAGATCAGTCAGGACGTGCAGGATTTCGCCTTGCAGCAGGCGGGGCTGGAGGAGAAGGCGGAGGAGTTCCGGCGTCAGGGGCACAAACTCTACCTGCGCTCCTGAGCCCGGGGGGGCGTCAGGCCCCCCAGACTCCCGCCAGTATTGCCAGCAGGGCAAGCAGCGCGAACATCCGGGCAAAACGTCCGAATTTCTGGAAAGCCTGCTCTGCCGCCGACCAGTCCTGTGCCCGCAGCGCCCGCTGCAGGCCTTTGCGTGAGCTGAAGTAGAGGTGGAAGGCACCCAGTGCCACCACGGTCCCCAGCAGCACCATGGCCCAGCGCGCGACATCCAGTGTTGCCAGTCCACCCATCCAGATCACTAGAGCCACGCCGGTTGCGAGCAGCAGGGTCCCGGCCACGAGCCCGATGGTGGCGAGGCTCTGCACGATCTGCGCCCGATCGGTCCAGTCCTGTGGCGCTGTGGTGGGCTTGCCGCGGCTGCGCGGTATCCACACAAAACCAGCAAAGCCCAGCGCGCCGATCCAGTAGGTGACGGCCACCAGGTGAAGGAAGAGCAAGAGTTGCAGCATCGTTTCGCTCCTGTGGGTTGCAACGAAAAAGGGGCCCGAAGGCCCCAGAATACGCTACTGGAAGGTATGAAAGCTATTTGAAACGCTTGCGCGTGTAGAGATACATGACCCCAGCGAAGCTGAAGTACACGAAGGGCAGAAAAAAGATGATGCTCTCGAGATCCGTGTAATGCATGGTCGTTCCCCTCAACGCTCGTTGATGCCTTTCTTGGCGAGTTCCTCATCCTGTTTATCGAACATCACCGCACCGGCGACGGAGATCATGACGATCATGGTAGTGCCCACCAGCCAGGCGAAGTACCAGGGGCCGTAGTCCCCCGTTACCACGGCGAGGAAGAGGGAGAGCACCATGACGGCGGCGAGTCCAACGAAGGTCAGCAGTTTTTTCATGACCGGTTCCTCCATTAATAGGCATGATCGTCTTGCGGGGCCGGGGGCTGCACCTTGCCGCGCATGACGTGGAAACACCAGGTGGTATAGCTGATGATGACGGGTACGAAGATCAGGGCGAAAATCGTCATCCAGATGAGGTTGTATTCGCTGCCCGTGCCGTTCCAGACGGTGATGCTCTGGTTGGGGTCATCGCTGGACGGCATGAGGAAGGGAAACATGGAAACCCCGGCGGTAGCGATGGTGCCGATCCAGGCCACGGCGCCCAGCCACCAGGCGAGGATGGCCTTGCGTGCACTCATGGCCAAGGAACCCAGGAGCATGGCCGCGAGGGCGATGAGGGGTACGGCCCAGAGGATGGGGTGCGCCTCATAGTTATGCAGCCAGGCTCCCGCTACCTGCTCCACGACCTGGCCGCTGACGGGATTGGCCGGCATGGCTGGGTCACCGCTGGTGAGGACGTAGCCCTTCATCCCCGCCACGAGGATGCCACCGACGACGAAGAGGGCCATGGCGACGAGGGCGGCTGCGGAGCCGATCTTTTTGGCCCGTGAATAAATGGGATCGGTGCCGCGAATCATGAGCATGGCAGCACCCTGATAGATGGCCAGCGCCAGGGACAGGAATCCGCAGAGCAAGGCAAAGGGGTTGAGTAGGTAGCCTAGGAAGGATTCGGTCTGGTAGTACTGACCATCCCAGCCGAAGTGAAAGCCCACCCCTTCCAAGATGTTCCCGAAGGCGGCTCCGTAGATGATCATGGGGACCGCGCCAGAGATGAGGAAGACCCAGTCCCAGCTGGTGCGCCAGCGGTCCGTCGCTACCTTGGACCGATACTCGAAGGCCACCGGCCGCATGATCATGCTGAAAAGCAGCAGAATCATGACGATGTAGAATACCGAGAAGGACGTCGCATAGAGGGTCGGGAAGGCCGCAAAGATGGCGCCGCCGCCCAGGATGAACCAGACCTGATTGCCGTCCCAGTGTGGGCCGACGATGTTGAGGGCTTCCCGCCGCTCGCCATCGGTCTTGCCTACGAAGCGCAGCAGTGCGCCCACACCCATGTCCATGCCCACCATGATGGCGAGCCCCATGAGTAGAACTCCGAGTAAGAGCCACCACAGGATTTTCAGTGCAACATAGCTATCCATTTCCATCTCCTTGTGCGGGGGCTCAGTGCACAGGGTACCCCCGCGATTGCATCAGTGCTTGGGACTCAGGCTGGGTTTGGCAAAGGCCGGTTGTCCCGCCATACCGCCACCTGCCGTCTGCGGTTCGGGCTGATGGTGGTGATGCTCCTGGGGTCCGAGGCGAGCGTACTTGAACATCAGGTACAACTCGACGGCGATGAAGGAGCTGTAGAGCAGCGTGAATCCGATCAGAGAGAAGATCATGTAGCCGACGGAGTGACTGGAGGCCGAGACAAAGGTGGGCAGCCAGCCGTAGACCGTCCACGGCTGACGACCGTTCTCGGCGGTGATCCAGCCGAACTCCACCGCAACCCAGGGGAGCGGAATGCTCCACAGGGCGAGCTTCAGCAGGGCCGGATGCTTCTCGACCTCATTCTTGAGGCTGTAGTAGGCAGCGAAGGCAAAGAGCGCCAGCATGAAGAAGCCAGCCGCCACCATGAGGCGGAAGGACCAGAACTCTACCCAGACGTTGGGGATGGTAGCCTTGGCGGTCTTGTCCAGAACGCTCGGCAGATTCTCGGAGTTGACCTTGGCCAGATCCTGATCGGGAGCGAATTCCTTGGCCAGGAAGCCGTAGCCCATGTCCTTCTCGTACTTCTTGAACGTGGCGAGCGCCTCGGTGTTGCCGTGATCCTCATTGTAGGCCTTCAGGGCGACCATGGCCTTGATGCCGTTTTCGATACGCGGTTTGGCTTCCTGCTCCAGCTGGATGATACCGGGGATCACCGTGTCCTCGGAGTGGGTGAGCAGCGGCGTCAACACATAGGGGATGCTGATTTCAAAATAATTCTTCTGCGCGGTGCGGCTGGGAAAGGCGATGAGGTTCCAGGCGGCACTCACAGGATGGGGGTCGGTGGTCCAGATGGCCTCCATGGCAGCGAGCTTGGTGGGCTGGGCGTGGGCGTCGATGTAGCCCAAGGCGTCCCCCAAGGTGATGACGCCGATGCTGGAGATCACCCCGAAGACCGTCGCGATGCGGAAAGACCGCAGAGCGATGTCCTTGCGCTTGTTGGTCAGGAGGTAATAGGCACTGATGCCCATGACGAACATCGAGCCCGTAACGAAACCGGCGATGGAGGTATGCACGAACTTCGCCTGCGCATCGGGGTTGAAGATGAGGTCAACGAAGCTCGAAAACTGCATGCGCATGGTGTTGGGATCGAAGGTGCCACCGCGCGGGTCCTGCATGAAGCCGTTGGCGATGAGGATCCACAGAGCCGAGAGGTTGGACCCCAGGGCCACGAGGTAGGTGACCACCAGGTGCGCACGGGCGCTCAGGCGATCCCAACCAAAGAACATGACGCCGACGAAGGTCGACTCCATGAAGAAGGCCATGAGCCCTTCGATGGCCAAAGGCGTGCCAAAGATGTCGCCGACGAAGTGGGAGTACATGGACCAGTTGGTGCCAAACTCGAATTCCATGGTCAGGCCCGTGGCCACACCCAGGGCGAAGTTGATGCCAAAGAGCTTGCCCCAGAACTGGGTCATCTCCTTGTAGATGGGCTTGCCGGTGATGACGTAGACCGATTCCATGGTGGCCAGAATGAAGCTGAGCCCCAGGGTCAGAGGTACGAAAAGGAAGTGGTACAGGGCCGTGAGGGCGAATTGCGCCCGCGACAGCTCCACCACCGTGGGATTGATCAACATGTCCATGGATTACCTCCTACGAAGAAGCCGGAGCCCGAAAGCCCGGCGCGTAACGTTGCAGATCATTGGCCGTGTCCTGGTGTGGACGTTCTTCTTGCGGATTTGCGGCTTCTTTTTTGTCGTTGATGAGCAGGGCGCAGTGGCGCAGAAAACGCCCACTGCTGCCATCGGAGCCGCCGCCGACCATCTGGCAGCGCAGCTCGGCCACGCTGGCCAGGCGCCGTCCGCGGAACTCGGCGCTGGGGTAGAGCAGGGTTTCCCCAGCAAAACCGAAGATCTTGGTCTCCACCAGCTTTTGCGCCTGCGCCCGGGCGCTTCCCCGCAGGCGCCGATTCAGACCGTTGGCCAGCACGGTGAGACCGGTAAAAAGGCGATCTTCCCAGGCGTAGGCCACGGCGCAGGGTGTGAGTCCGGGAAGGTGGATCACGCGCAGGCACTCCTCACCGAAGTAGATCACATCCCCGTCCCGCACCCGCACATCCACCGCCGACGAGGGTACCTCCTCGTGGGCGAGCAGACGTGCGCCGTGGCGTTCACGCAGGGCCTGTGCTGCGACGACGTGCTCTTCGTCGTGATGCGTCTGCATGCAGTAACGCAGCTTGAGACCACGTTGCCGCGTGAAGTCCTCCAGTTCCTCCAGCAAAACGGGCAGCGGATCGATGACCACCGCCTCCCGCGTGACGGGGTCGCCCAGCAGATAGGCGAGTGCGCCTACTTTGTCCTTGGTACACAGCTGTCTGAAGATCATGATAGCCACCTGCCTGGATTTACCCACCCCATATCAGCAATAGCTGTACCAACGACCAGAGGCCACCCGCGGAGTTGGGATCACTCCCCATTCTCAATTATAGACAAGAAGTTGAAAGACGGCTGGCAGGATGGGGACGGTGGCTGTGGAATCTGCGCCGAGACCTTTCTGCCAAAAATGGCAGGCGCCATTCGGCAGTTTCTGCTAAAATTGACAGCGTCAGGGGGGGTGGAATCTGCATCCCGTACTCTGGTCAGGAGGGAGGGCATGTCCGAGTTGTTCGCACAGTTGCGTCCGGAGCTCACGTCGCTCATGGATTGTTTTGCGACGCCCGCCGTACTGCTGCGGCAGGATGGCACGGTGATTACCGCCAATCAGGCCTATCGGCGGCGCTTCGGCGACGGTAAGCCCCTGCAGGGGCGCTCCTGCGACGGTATTCTGGCCGCTGCCGGTTACGACTGCCACAGCCAGGGCAATCTCTGCCCCTTGGAGGCCTGCGGGCAGACGGGTCTCGAGCAGCATGTCCTCCACGTCCACGATCAGGGGGCGGTACAGATCGATCTCTACCCCATTCGCGACGATGAGGGCGTGCCCCGGTATTTTCTGGAGCTGTTGAGCCCCCTGCTCAGCAAGGGCGACGAATCCACCAGCATGGTGGGCAATTCCCCGGCTTGGCGCGAGGTGCTGCACCTCATTCGGCGGGCTGCCCCCAGCGATTCTGCGGTGCTCTTGTTGGGTGAGTCGGGAACGGGCAAGGAACTTGCCGCCGCGGCCATCCACCGCGCCAGCCCGCGCAGCACCGGCCCCTTCGTGGTGCTGGACTGCTCCGGGCTCTCGGAGACCCTCTTTGAGAGCGAACTCTTCGGTCATGAAAAAGGCGCCTTCACCGGCGCCCACAGCCGCAAGATCGGTCTTGCCGAGGCCGCCCATGGCGGTACCCTTTTCCTCGACGAGGTGGGCGACATCCCTCTGGCGCTACAGGTCAAGTTGTTGCGCCTCCTTGAAACCGGGCAGTTCCGCCGGGTGGGCGGTGTGGAGCCCATTCACTCCGATTTCCGGCTCATCTCCGCCACCCATCGGGATCTAGAAAAGATGGTGACGGAAGAGCGTTTCCGCCGCGATCTCTATTATCGCGTCAATATGTTTCCCATCGTCCTGCCGCCCCTGCGAGAACGGCGCGAGGACATCGATGCCTTGGCCGAGGCCCTGCTGCATCGCTTGCCAGAGGGGCGGCGGCTGCGTCTGCATCCCGATACCCTGGCTTGCCTGCGCAACTACGATTATCCCGGCAACATCCGTGAGTTGCGCAATATCCTCGGACGCGCGGCTCTGTTGGCGGATGAGCTTTGGATTTTGCCCGAGCACCTTCCGCCACACTTGCGGGAGGGTTTGCGCAAAGCGGAGCCCCCCAGCCTGCCGGGCCAGGCGGCTGCAGGAGCCGTGCCGGAGATTCTGCCCCTCGCCGAACTCGAAGCGCAGTATCTGCGTTGGGCCCGGGATAACTTCCCGGGCGATCGGCGCAGCCTTGCCCACCGCCTCGGGGTGAGCGAGCGCACCCTCTACCGCAAGCTGGACCAACTGGACGCGCACCAGAGCCATGTCCCCCCAGTGGCCTGAAACCCTCTGGGAGCGGCCCGGTCGCCGTGCTGCGGCGCCGCTTCTGGTTCTCCTGCACGGTTTGGGAGCCGGCCCCGAGGATATGGCAGGGCTCTTACCCGCACTGGATCCCGAGGAAGATTGGCATGTGTTGGCCCCAGCGGCGCCTTTGCGCCGGGTGACCATCCAGGGAGGCCTGCGTATGCCGGCTTGGTACGATATTCTGGATCTCGCGGCCGATTCCCCGGAAGACGCGCAAGGAATCGCTGCCATGGCGACCAGCCTTGGACAGTGGCTGGCCGACTGGCGTCGATCAACGGTGATTCTGGGTGGGTTCTCCCAGGGGGCGGCCTTGTCCCTCCACGCTGCCCTCCACGCCCGGGTTCCCGCGCAGGCGGTCCTGGTTTTCAGTGGCTACCTGCCCCTGCGCCACGAACTGCCCCCGGCAGCGGAGGACAGCCCCCCCATCTTCTGGGGTCACGGAACCCGCGATCCGATTCTCCCCCTGGAGTTCGCGCGGATTGGCGCCACCATCCTGGAACAGAAAGGCTATCGCGTGGAGCGGCGCGATTACCCCATGGCGCACCAGGTCGTGGCGACGGAGTTGGAAGATGCCCGTACCTTCCTCAGGCAGCAGGTCATGGGCGGTTCCCGTCCCGAGGTGCCCTCGTCGGCTTAGGTCCGCGAGTCTTTCGTGGCGCTCGCCCGAGAGAGGTTGTCGGCTACGACGCATACCCCCGGCGGGATACTCGGGGGAATGGACCAGTGCCAGAGCGGGCGCCGTCGACGGCGCCTGCAAGCCTTGGTACCCCTATTCTCAGGATTCGCCGTAGAGGAAGTCGCCCAGGCCCCAGCGTGCAGCCAGGGTCTCCGTGGCATTGAGGACTTCTTCCGCACGGGCAGGATGGTTGTAGCGGGCGGAAATCCACTGGCGCAGCACCGTGTCGCGATCGCTCCCCTGGGCGAGGAGGTGGATGAGTTCGCCGGCATCGCGACCGACGATCTCGCCACCCAGAAAGGCACCACTGTCCATGTCGGCCAACAGGCGGACAAAACCTGCGGCATCGTCCTGACCCAGGGCGCGAGGCGAGGTCTCGAAGGCGGCAAAACCGACAGCCGGCTCCAGATCGGCATCCTCGGCCTGCTCCTCATCCATGCCGATGCGGGCCAGTTCCAGGGCAGAGTAGACCAGTTCCGGAACCCAGAGGGGTTCGCGCCGGGCCTCGCTCTTGCCCAGAATCCGGTCCACCACCAACGTGGCGTCGGCTAGGGCCTGATTGGCATTCATGAGGGGGCCGACGACGTCACCGATGGCGTAGACCCCGGGTTCATCCGTCTCGAGCCCGGCGTCGGTGACGATGAAGCCGCGCTCGTCCCGCCGCACGGCCGTATGCTCGAGGCCGAGACCCTGGGTTTGCGGATGGCGGCCCGTGGCCAGCAGCACCCAGTCGGCCTCGTGCCGCTGTCCATCGGCGCCCTCGACCCAGGCCAGATCGCCGCGGATACCGACCTTTTTCAGGACGAAGCCGCTCTGCGCCTCGATTTTCAGGGCAGCGAGGGCATCCCTCAGGGCATCCTTGGCCTGTTCGGAGTAGCGGGTGTGGCTCAGGGGCTCGGAGTGCACCAGCCAGGTCACCTGCCTGCCGAGCATGGTGAAGATGTACGCGAATTCCGTGCCGATGATGCCGCCGCCGACGATGATGACGCGCTTGCCCTCGGGCACGTCCGTGTCGAAAAGCTCGTCGCTGTGCAGAATGCGGTGCGCTACGGTCTCGATGCCCGGGGGCAGGGCAGGGCGCGAGCCGGTGGCGATGATGATCTTGTCGCAGTGGATCTGGGTCTGCCCCTCGGCCGTATCGATCTGCAGCTCGTGACGACCGATGAATTGAGCGCTTCCTTCCAGCATGCGCACGCCAAGGCGCTTGAGATAGTCCAGGTAGCTCTGGCGCACGGTGTTGACCACTTCGTGCTGGTGTTTCCAGGCGCGCCCGAGATCTCCCCGCAAGGGGCTGCCGACGATGCCGCGCTGCTCGAAGTGCTGGCTCTGCTCGATCCACTTGGCACTTTCGTGCCAATCTTTTTTGGGAACGCAGCCGCGATTGAGGCAGGTTCCGCCCCATGTGGCACGCTCGATGATGGCTACTTTCTGGCCGCGCAGGGCCGCCAGTACCGCGGCGCGGTAGCCACCGGGTCCGCTGCCGATGATGCCAATGTCGAAATCTTTCATATCCACCCCCTGCGTCTTAGCATACGGTTCCACGAGCTTTTGTCTCCCCTCGCTCTGCCAATGGCTTCATAACGACTTTTGATGGCCCGACCTGCGCGTTGTTGCTCGTTGGCGACAATCGCGCCCGGTCCGGCCGCGCGAGAAACTCGACACCTTGGCACGATGCTCCAGCGGCATTTCAGTAACCGCTGATTGTGCAAGGACTTGCAGGATGCGTGGCGCAAGTATGGCCCATCCCTACGGCATCGGCGTGCGTTGCCCACGAAAAAGCCCGAAAAGCGTCGGGGTGAAGCGACAAGATATTCCGCCGCAACAAAAATAAACAATAAAAAACAGATAAGTAAAAAATGGCACGGTGATTGCTTATAGCCTAGTCATGAAAATGCACAGCCTTTCCTACCGACCCTTTGCGCGACTCTGGCTCGGCGCACTCCTCGGTCTTGGCCTGGGTTTTGGGACCTGGGCGGGGGCCGCTACGGCCTTTGATTTCGCACAGGTGCAGGCGCAGGCCGCGGCTCTGGCCGCCGCCCCCTATCACCCGGAGCCATTGCCGACCCCGGCTTTTCTCAAGGATCTCACCCCCGAACGGTACGCCGAGATCCAGGACATAAAACCGCTCTGGTCCAATACCTCCTTACCATTTCAGGCGCAGTTCTACCTGCCGGGCTCCTATTTCCATCGGCCGGAGAGGATCTCGGTCGTGGCTGCCGACGGCCAGGTAGAGCGCGTACCTTTTCGTCTGGACGACTTCAGCTTTGGTAACCTCCACCCGAAGGATTTGCCCGCGGATCTGGGCTATGCCGGGTTTCGGCTGCTCTACCCTCTGAATACGCCGCCTTACCACAACGAATTCATTTCCTTTCTGGGCGCCACCTATTTTCGGGCAGTGGGTAAGGACGCGGTCTACGGCACCTCGGCCCGCGGGATAGGTATCGACACGGCGCAGCCCTCGGGCGAGATCTTCCCATATTTTACCCACATCTGGCTGGTCAAGCCCGCAGCGGACGCCAAGAGCATGACCGTCTACGCCCTCATGGATAGTTCCGTGGTGACCGGTGCCTACCGCTTCGTCATCACCCCCGGCGACAGCACGACGGTGGCGGTGGATGCCACCATCTACCTCCGTAAGCCCGTGCAAGTACTGGAATTGGCGCCCCTGACCAGCATGTTCTGGCACGGCCACGGTCGCGGCGTGGTGGCGGGTGACTGGCACCCGGCACAGCACGATGCCAGCGACCTGGTTCTGGCCAATGGCAATGGCGAGTGGATCACGCGCCCGCTGTCCAATCCCCTGCACATCCAGACCACCACCTACAGCATGGATAATCCTCAGGGTTTTGGTCTGATCCAGGAGGATCGCCATTTCAGCGCCTACCAGGGCATCGCCACGCAATATCAAAAACGTCCCAGCGTCTGGGTGAGCCCCGAGGGTGACTGGGGTAAGGGTGAGGTGCGTCTCGTGGAACTTCCCACCAATAACCCGGACATGGACAATATCGATGCCTTCTGGGTGCCGGCCCAAGCGCCAAAGCCGGGGCAACCCTACCATTTTGCCTACACGCTGCGCTTTTTCCTGGACAATGACGGCCTCATTCCCTTGGGCCATCCCGTTGCCACCTACCTGGGTTATGACGTCAAGGATCCCAGCATTCGCGATGTCGTGATCGATTTTTCCGGAGGCGCACTGCGAGATCTCCCCGGTGACATGCCCATTCAGGTGCATCTGACGGCGGACAATGGGGCCAAGATCCTCGCGCAGAAATTACAGTGGGACAAGGACGGACATTTTTGGCGGGTCAAGGCCCGGATCCAGCCTGCCGCGGGCGTGCCCAGCAATGTCCGTTGCTTTCTCAGTCTCGATGGCCAGGTCATGAGCAACACCTGGACCTACCTACTACACCGTACCGAGGTACAAGGAGGGCAGTGATGTATACCGATCATTGGCAGCTGGGGGTCAACCCGGGGTTGGCTACGGGGGAACTCGCGGAACCGGTGCCGGCAGAGTCCTCGCTCGTGCCGTGGCGGATCCTGGAGCGTTTGGATCTCTACCTGCAACGCCTTGCCCTGACGGAAGCCCAGCGCCTCTGGTTGCGCACGCAGGTGCTCGATCAGTTGGCACGGGCGCCGGTCATGGACGAAGCCAGCGCTTTCTCCTTCGCCTTTGCCAAGCTGCAACAGTCTCTGGGCACCCTGAGCGATGGCGATGAACTGGAGGCGCGCCTTGGCCTGGCACTGGGCTCGGCACTGGGCTCGGCACTGGGCTCGGCCTTGGGCAGCGCCGATGCGCTGGGCAAGACCCCGTCGCGCTGGCTGCGGGAACAGATGCAGCCCCAGGTGCAGCGGCAGAGCATGGCCTCTTTGCCCATGCGCCGCTCCTGGTGGGCACTGTTCGGACGTCTCTGGCAGCGCCTGCGTGTCGGCCAGGGCAAGACCCGCGTGCGTCCAGCCCTGAGTGGAGAAATCCGTTGAGGACCGCCGGTCCCCTGTGGCAACGCTTCAGCCAGAGTCGACGGCGCTGGTTGACGGCCCTCATCGTGCTGCCCGCCGCCATTCTCGGGCTGGTGCTGCACCACTTTCTGGTCAACGACCTGCCGGTGAGCCTCGAGGTGCTGACGCTGACCGTCTTTGTTCTGCTCTTTGCCTGGATTTCTGCGGGGTTCTGGACTGCAGTCGTGGGCTTCCTGGTGTTATTGCGTGCGCGCGGCGACACCGTCCCCGGAGCACCGGAGGCCCGGCGTCAGGCGCCGCGTGCCGGGGTCCGCGTGGCGGTGCTCATGCCCATCTACAACGAGGATGTAGCGCGGGTGGCCGCGGGTCTGCGGGCGACCTATCGCTCACTGGAACGGGCAGGGGCTCTGCAGCATTTCGAGTTTTTTCTCCTGAGCGACACCCGCGATCCCGCCATCTGGCTGCGGGAAGAGCTGGCATGGTCGAATCTCTGTCAGCAACTGGACGGTTTCGGGCGGATCCACTACCGGCGTCGTCCCGTCAACAATAAGGCCAAGAGCGGCAACGTCGCCGATTTTTGCCGACGCTGGGGCAAGGGTTTCGAGTACATGGTGGTCCTGGACGCCGACAGCATCATGAGTGGCGAGACGCTCTATCGCATGCTGGAGATGATGGAGGGAAACCCGCAGGTAGGTATCCTCCAGACCAATCCCGTGGCGGTGAACCGCGAAACCCTCTACGCCCGCCTCCAGCAGTTTGCCCAGCAACTCTACGGGCCGCTGTTCAGTGCTGGACTGCGTTTCTGGCAATTGGGCGACGGCCACTACATCGGCCACAATGCCATGTTACGCACGGCGCCCTTCACGGAGTTCTGCGCCCTGCCCGTGCTGCCGGGCAAGGCGCCCCTGGGCGGTGCTTTGCTGAGTCACGATTTCGTCGAGGCGGCGCTCATGGCGCGGGCCGGTTGGGAGGTCTGGTTCGTGCCGGATCTGGGTGGCAGTTATGAGGAGGTGCCCCCGACCCTGCTCGACGATCTCAAGCGCGATCGCCGCTGGGCCCAGGGAAATCTGCAACACCTGCGCCTCCTGGCGGGGGATGGTCTGCAATCGGCACACCGTTTTTTGTTCATCAACGGCGCCATGTCCTTCCTCGCGGCACCCTTGTGGGGACTTTTTCTCGGTCTTGGGGCCCTGGCTTCCTGGCAGATGTGGCGGCAGGGTAGCCTGGCGGACCCCCTCGCCTGGGCGGGCCAAGGTGACGGCGACCCTCTGCCCCTATGGTTGATCGGCATAACCGTTCTGTTTCTGCTCGGGCCCAAGCTTTTGGCCGTGCTCTGGATTGGCCTGCGCGGTGGCGCCCGCCAATTCGGCGGTTTGCCGCGCTTGTTTCTCAGTACGATCCTCGAGAGCGTTTTTTCTATCCTGCTGGCGCCGGTGCGCATGGTCTTTCACAGTCTGTTCGTCATCCAGACCCTGCGCGGGCGCAGCGTCCAGTGGGGCGCCCAGGTTCGCGAGGATGCCGAGACCACGTGGTCCGTCGCCTGGCAAAACTTTGGCTGGTGTTCGGCGGCGGGTGTCGGTTCTGCCGCGGTCATCTATCCCTTCGTGGGCGGTTGGCATTTTCTTTGGCTGTTGCCGGTGGTGGGCGGCCTGGCTCTGGCCGTACCCCTGGCGGCTTTGACCAGCCGGCCGTCGTGGGGACGCTGGGCGCGGGCACACGGCCTCTTCCTGATTTCGGAAGAGGTACGGCGACCCCAGGAGCTGCTGGATCTCGATGCCGGGGTTGCCGATGCCCTGCCGTCCATCCGCGGGGATGCCTTTGTCGAGGCCGTCGTCGACCCCAGTTTCAATGCCCTGCACAGCGCCCTGCAGCGCGACCGCAGTGGTCTCTGGGGACGCTGCGCCGGACTGGTCCACAAGGCTCTGGCAGAAGGTCCAGAGTGCTTGAGTCGACGCGAGCGTAACCTTATCCTCAGCGACAGGCAGTCGATGTTGACCTTGCATCGGGCCGTGTGGTCCCTGGAAGACCCCCGGCAACTGGCGGCCTGGGGGCTTGGCCGCGGTCCTGCCGATGACACCTGGGTGCCCAGCGAGCATTGAGGTCTGCGCAGTGGAGGGCGGACGCATGGATTGGGACGGCAAGCATTTGGATCTGTTGGAGCTGGCGGGTCTTCGCGACGACCTCGAGGCTCTGCGACGGCGGGCTTTGGCGGGCGATCCTGCGGCGCAGTTCAACATGGGTGTGCGCTACGCCGAGGGTCGCGGTGTAGAACCAGATCTACTCGAGGCGGCCAAGTGGTATGGTGCTGCCGCCGATCAAGGGGATGCCATGGCCCAGTTCAATCTCGGGTTGCTTTTTTACCAGGGGCAGGGCCTTCCTCGCAACCTCGTCTACGCCTACGAGCTCTTTCAGGCCGCCGCCGCCCAGGGGGACGCGCGGGCTGCAGCTGGTCTTGCCGCCCTGACCCGAGAACTCAGCGCCGAGGATCGTGCGACGCTCGGCCTGGCCGCGCCAGAGGAGTCGCTCACGCGTCACTGAAAGGGCTTGGCACCGCTAGCGACGCTGCCGGATCTCCGCCAGACGTGCGGCTCGGTTGCCGCGCCCACCCAGGTAGGTCGGCACCACGCTGGCAATGGGGGTGGCGTCGATACCGAAAACCTCCTTCAGGTCATTGCGGCGACAGACATTGTCCACGGACAAGGAGCGCAGATTGTCGCGGGTGAGCAATTTGCCGGGCAAACGCTCCAGGACGCTGGCTTGGATCTCGGCGACGAAGTCGGGCAGTCCAACGATGGCGCGATGGGTGCCGATCTGGCTTTGGGTGTAGCGTACCAGTTCCATCAGAGTGAAGACCTCGGGGCCGCAGAGGTCATAGGCTTGGCCGTAGGTCCGCTCATCGTCCAGGGCCCGCACGAAGGCGCTGACCACGTCCTCTACCCACACCGGTTGCATTCTGGCCTGGGCCTTGGCCAAGGGGATGACCAGAGGTACCTGACGCAAAAGATCGGCGAAACGGTTGAAAAAGCTATCTCCTTCGCCAAAGATGACCGAGGGGCGGAAGCTCGTGACCTTGAGACCCCGTCCCCAAAGGAGCTTGGGGCCGTTGAGATAGGTGAAGTGCCCGAGGCTGGCGCTGTCCTCGCCGGCTTGGCGCACGATTTCTTCACCCAGCCCCTTGGAGCGCAGGTAGGCGCTGGGAGCGATGGGGCTGGCTCCCAGGGCGCTCATGTGCAAAAGCCGCCTCACCCCGAGACGCCCACAGGTGTTCGCTACTAGGCGCGGCAATTCGATGTGCACGCGCTCGAAATCGCCGTGGCGGGCCGGCGGAAGATCCTGCCGTCCGCGACGGTCCTCGTTCAGAATACCCACCAGATTGACGACCACGTCGCGATCGCGTAACTGACCCTCCAAGCTCATGGGGTCAAAGACATCCGCCTCCACGAGCTCGAGGCCGGGAAGTACGAGGAGATCTTCGCGGTGGCGCTCACGGCGACGGGTGAGCACGCGGACCGAATGTCCTTCCTTGCAGAGTTTTTCGGCGAGGTGGCGTCCGACAAAGCCGGAGCCACCCAGTATGGCGATACGGTGTGTCATGCTGACCCTCTCGATGCTGCTCGTTATGCTTTTTTCCGGATTCCGCTGCGACCCCCTGCGCCGGCCACCAACCGGGCTTGGCTCGTGGATCGCTGCCTTCTGCGCAAGGATAGCACAGGCCAGGCGAACTCGTTCACAGACCATATTTATGGGATGATCAAGGCTTTCCCAATGGGGTGGTGACCATGAACGAAGACCCGATCCGGCTTGCCGACCTGCGGCGTGGTTTGCAGTTTGCGGCACTTGGGGCGTTCCTCTGCGCCCTGGCCGTGATACTCGCCGCCGCCGGCGATCATCTGGTGGCGAGCGAGGTTTCCAAAGCACGTCTGCACACCTACGACATCGCCAATCGCTTTCAGTTTTTCCAGGGTATTGGACTGGTCCTGATCGGCTTTGCCATCGCCCAATGGGGTCGGCGCCGCAGCCTGTGCCTTGCGGCCATCCTCATGTTCCTCGGCGTGCTCTCCTTCTCCGGGGCCTTGTATCTTTTGAGCATCACCGGTTGGCAAGATTGGGCCATCTTCGCCCCCATAGGCGGCAGTACCCTCATCCTGGCCTGGCTCGCCTTTGCATTCGGCCTCTGGCGCTTATCGCGCCGCTAGCGTGGACGGCCCAGGGGCGGCGCCGGAAAGGCGATCGCCCAAGCTCCTCTCGGGTTTCCTGCCCGGTATGCATTGGCCTGATGTGAACGGGGAGGCCGGGTGCGCCGGGTCTTCCCTTGAATTCCAGCACCATCGCCCCCATCCTCCATCGCGACCCAGACTCGGACAGACACCATCGCAGGAGACGAGATGACGACAAAAGAGACGATGCCTTTTCAGGCGGAAGTGCAGCAGCTTTTGCAGCTGATGATCCACTCCCTATATTCCAACAAGGAAGTATTTCTCCGGGAGCTCCTGTCCAATGCCTCCGATGCCTGCGACAAGCTGCGTTTCGAGGCCCTTTCCGACCCGGCACTGCTGGAAGACGACCCGGAGCTGCGGGTCGACGTGGACTGGGATGAACAGGCGGGTACCATCACCATTCGCGACAACGGTATCGGCATGAACCGCGATGAGGTCATTAATAATATCGGTACCATCGCCCGCTCCGGGACGCGCGAGTTCTTTGCCCGATTGAGCGGGGATCAGGCCAAGGATGCCCAGCTCATCGGTCAGTTCGGCGTCGGTTTCTATTCCGCCTTCATCGTTGCCGACCGCGTCACCCTGACCACACGCCGGGCTGGCATGGGGGCCGAACATGGCGTGCGCTGGGAGTCCGACGGCACCGGCGCGTACACCTTGGAGACCGTGGACTGTCCTGCACGCGGCACGGAAATCGTCCTGCATCTGCGCGAGGAGGAGCGCAAGGAGTTCCTCGGTTCGTGGCAACTGCGCTCCGTCATCGGCAAATATTCGGATCATATTCCCTTGCCCATACGCATGCGCAAGCTGGGTGAGGACGGCAAGCCCGGCGCGGAGTGGGAGACCGTCAACAAGGCCTCGGCTTTGTGGCAGCGTCCCAAGTCCGAGATCAGCGATGAGGAATACCGCGCCTTTTACAAGCATATCAGCCACGATTTTGGCGAGCCCCTGGCGTGGACCCACAATCGCGTCGAGGGACGGCTGGAATACACCGCACTTTTGTATATCCCCGGCAAAGCGCCCTTCGACCTCTGGGACCAAAGGCAGACCCACGGTATCAAGCTCTACGTCAAGCGTGTCTTCATTCTGGACGATGCCGAGCAGCTTTTGCCGCGCTATCTGCGTTTCGTACGCGGGATCCTGGATTCCGCCGACCTGCCCCTCAATGTCTCCCGGGAAATACTGCAGGGCAATCGCGTCATCGATCAGATCCGCTCCGGTATCACCAAGCGCGTGCTTGGACTCCTGGAGCACCTGGCCACGGAGGAGCCCGACAAGTACCAACGCTTCTGGACGGAGTTCGGGCGAGTACTCAAGGAGGGGCCGGGCGAGGACTTCGGCAACCGCGAGCAGATTGCCAGGCTCCTGCGTTTTGCCAGCACCCACAGCGACACAGAGGTGCAGAACGTTTCCCTGATGGATTACATCGGCCGGATGCGTGAAGGGCAGGACAAGATCTACTACATCACCGCCGATTCCTTCCTCGCGGCCAAGAACAGCCCGCAATTGGAGCTCTTGCGCAAGAAGGGTATCGAAGTATTGCTCTTGAGCGACCGCGTGGACGAATGGCTCACCAGCCACCTGCCGGAGTTCGAGGGTAAGCGACTGGTATCCGTGGCCAAAGGAGACCTGGATCTTGGGTCGCTGGAGTCGGAGGACGAACGCAAGGCGCAGGAAGCAACGGAAAAGGCTGCCCAGGGGCTCGTGGAACGCATTCGCACTGCCCTGGGAGACCGGGTGGAAACGGTGCGCGTGTCGCATCGTCTGACCAGCTCACCGGCGTGCATCGTCCTTGGCGAGCGGGACATGGCCTTGTACATGCAGCAGCTGCTGAAGCAGACCGGCCACGAAATGCCCAGCAGCAAGCCGATCCTGGAGATCAATCCGCAGCATCCCATGCTCGCGCAGATCGAAAAGGAAACCGACGCGGCCCGATTTGCCGACTGGTCGGCCTTGCTGCTGGATCAGGCCATCCTGGCCGAGGGTGGACAACTGGAGGATCCGGCGAGCTTCGTCGCGCGCCTAAATCAGCTCATGCTGGCCTTGGCACACTGAGGGGCACCGGACTGCGAGCGTGAGGTCCTGGCGGCGGATGCGGTCCAGCGCATCTGGTCCAACGGCCTATGGGGGTGGCGTCTTGTCCGCAGGGCTGTATTCGTGTTAGCCTCCATAACATGATTCTATGGATTAGTAAAAAAGCTGATAGATTCATGGCGGCTGCGGCTGTGTGTTCCCGACTCGTATCCGGGATCCTCCTTCTGGTTCTGGCCACCGCTTCCGCGGCCTATGCGGATTCTCGCCCCCAGGGTTTCAGCGGTGATCTGGGTCTTGGTGCCAGCAGCAGCACGGGCACCAGCCAGGCCCTGAACATCAGCACGCAGGATGCGCTCTATTGGCTGCGCGGACCGTGGTCCAACGATACCCACCTATCCTATAACTACTCGCGCTCCGACGGCGTGACCAGCGCCGATCGTCTGGCAGTCGCCAATCAAACGAAATTTCGCTTTGCTGCGGAGCAATACGCTTTCGGTAATATCGGTTATGTGCGCAACCGCTTCGATGGCTACTACTATCGCCTCGATGAGACGGCAGGCTATGGGCACTACCTGCATTTTGGTCGCGACATGCGGCTGGCGCTGGAGACGGGTATCGGTGCCCGGGAATCCCATCGCATCGGTGGGATTGCCCGCGTTGCGCCCATCGCGCGATTCAACGCCGCGTATCGCTGGCAGTTCAGCAAGGCTGCCAAGCTGGAGGAGACGCTGGACGCCGTCGTCGCCGCCTACGGTGGCAACACCTACGAGTCGGTTCTGGCAGTGGATAGCCCCCTGTACGGGGCCTTGGGCATGCGCTTCTCCTTCACGGCAACCTACAACACCCAAACGCAGCCGGGTTACCGACACTTCAATACCCTCACGGCAGTGAATCTGGTATATCATTTCTGAAGTGTCGTTTTCACCAAGGTGATTCCATGCCCCGTCCCTCTGGCAGAGATGCCCAGACCCTGCGTCCCGTCGAGATCATCCGTCCTTTCACCAAATACGCCGAAGGCTCCGTACTCATCGCCTGTGGCGACACCCGGGTCCTCTGCACCGCAAGTATTGAGGATAAGGTTCCGCCTTTTCTCAAGGGCCAGGGTCGCGGCTGGGTAACGGCGGAATATGGCATGCTGCCGCGCTCCACCCAAGAGCGTATGCCGCGGGAAGCGGCCAAAGGCAAGATCGGCGGGCGCACCCACGAGATTCAGCGCCTCATCGGGCGAAGCCTGCGTGCCGCCGTCGATCTCGAGGCCCTGGGCGAGCGCACGGTCTGGATCGATTGCGACGTGCTCCAGGCCGACGGCGGTACCCGCACGGCCAGTATCACCGGCGCCTGCATCGCCCTCGCCGATGCGCTTCAGGGCCTGCTCCAACGTGGCGTGTTGACGCACAATCCCTGGCGGCATTGGGTAGCGGCGGTGTCCGTGGGGATTCGCGAGGACGAAGCCATTCTCGATCTCGACTATGCCGAAGACAGCACAGCTGAGGTGGACATGAACGTGGTGATGACCGATGACGGACGCTTCGTCGAGGTGCAGGGTACCGCCGAGGGCGCTGCCTTCAGTGCGGCTCAGATGGCGGACATGCTGCTGCTGGCGCGGCGCGGTATCGACCGTCTCATCGCCCGGCAAAAATCCGAGTTTCCCCATTGGCCCTGAGTCGCGAGTGGTTACTGGCCACGCATAATCGGGGAAAAGTAGCTGAACTGGCACCCTCGCTGCAGGGGTATGGCGTGCGCCTGCGCACCCTGGCGGACTTTGACCTGCCGAGCCCCGAGGAAAACGGTGGGAGCTTTCTGGAGAATGCGCTGCTCAAGGCACGGGCGGGGTTTTCCGCCACGGGTCTACCAACCTTGGCCGAAGATTCCGGTCTCTGTGTGGCGGCCCTGGATGGTGCTCCGGGTATCCACTCCGCCCGTTTCGCCGGACCGGATGCCGACGATGCCGAGAACAATCGGCTACTTCTGGAGCGTATGCGCGGATTGCGTCCAGAGGAACGCACTGCCCACTTCCACTGCTGCATGGTACTGCTGCATCGCAGCGATGACCCGGAGCCGCTGGTGGCACAGGGTCTGTGGTCCGGTAGTATTGCCGACGCAGCGCTGGGCACTGGTGGTTTCGGTTACGATCCCGTCTTCATCCCTTTTGGCGATCTGCTGACGGCAGCCCAGCTGGAGCCTGAGATCAAGCGCCTGCGCAGTCACCGGGCCATGGCTATCCGGAGTCTGTTGGCCCTACTCGACGCGCTTTATCCTTCCCAGCCGCTCTCGCTCAAAGCCTGACGCAGGCGCAGCAGGGCGCGCACCTGTAGCTGTCGCACCGCCTCGCGGCTGACGCCCAGGCGCTCGGCAATGGCCTCCAGGGTCATGGGCGCGTCGCCGTGCAGGCCAAAGCGGTAGATCATCACTTCACGCTGTTTCTCGTTGAGGAGCTTGAGGTGCTCGCGCAGGGCGCGCACGCTCGCATCGCGATCGTAATCCTGGGCCGGCGAGGCCACGTTGCCCACCACCTGCTCAATGCGACTGGGGCCGTCTGCCATTTCCTCGTCCAGGGAGCAGACCCGGACATCGGCAAAATCCAGGGCACGCATGGTGCTGTCGCGCACGCCCAGGGCTTCGCGGCGCTGGGCACGCTGGGCATCGTGACCGTCGACCTCGTCCAGGGATTTTTGCTGCAGGGCATGGAGCGACTTGGCCAGATAATCCGGTAGGCGGATGAAGCGCGCGCGGATGAGCGCCCGTTGCATGGCCTCGCGGATCCACCAGGTAGCATAGCTGGAAAAACGCGTCCCGAGCCCCTCCTGGAATCGATCCATGGCCCGCATCAAGCCCATGTACCCCTCCTGAACCAGGTCTTCCTGACTGAGCCCCTTGTTGCGGTAGGAACGGGCAATGGCGCGGACCAGCGGCATGTGGGCCGAAACGAGCGTGGCGCGTGCAGCCTCGTCACCACTGCGGATCTGGGCGATGACCGCAGATTCCTGCTCCGGACTGAGAAAAGGACCACTTTCCTGGAGTGGAAGCAGATCGGCGGGTATGTCCGGTTCCTGGGCATGCGGCAAGATTTTCGGCAGACGTTGGGGTTTCGCTTTGGCACGGGCAGGCATGGCGTCTTCCTTCAATGGACTGAGACCCGAAGAATCTGGTCTAACAACGTTAGCTAATACATTATTTTTCAAGCAGTACGGTCAGTATTAGGATTCTTTTGCACGCCGTTGTCAAGTTTTTGCGACAGCCTGTAGCCAGTGGTCGTCACCCCCCGCTTTTTTGACTCGATCTATGCCCCCGTGTATGATCTAGGCCCCATTATCTTGCCTAACCAACGGAGAGGTATCGCTTTTCATGCCAACCATTCGCGTCAAAGAGAATGAACCTTTTGAAGTTGCCCTGCGTCGTTTCAAGCGCTCCTGCGAGAAGGCCGGCGTGCTCACGGAGGTCCGGCGGCGGGAGTTTTACGAAAAGCCGACGGAAGAGCGCAAGCGCAAGGCCGCGGCGGCCCGTAAGCGCGCCCTGAAGCGGATGCGGCGGCAGCAGTTGCGTCTGGTGCGGATGTACTGATGCCTCTGCGTGAGCAGATTCAAGAAGACCTGAAAAACGCCATGCGCGCGCGCGACAGCGAGCGTTTGGTGACCATCCGAATGCTCATGGCCGCCATCAAGCAACGCGAGGTAGACGAACGCCAGGAGATGACGGATGCCGATATTCTCGGCATCGTCGACAAACTCATCAAGCAGCGGAAGGATTCGGCGCAGCAGTTCCGCGACGGTGGTCGCCCGGACCTTGCGGACAAGGAGGAGCGCGAGATCGAGATCCTTCAGGTTTTCCTCCCGGCTCCCCTCACGCCTGAGGAGATCGACGGTGCTATTCGCGCGGCCATTGCCGAGACGGGTGCTGCCGGCCCCAAGGATATGGGCAAGGTTCTGACGCTGTTGCGGCCGCAGATGCAGGGTCGGGCCGACATGGCGCAGGTCGCCGATCGAGTCAAGGCGCTGCTTACCCCCTGAACCCCATGATCCAGGCGACGGAGCGGTCGCCCGATCCGGCTCGGACGACCTGGGTTATGCTCGATGGCCCGGCAGTACTCGAGTCCTGGACCCAACGCTGTGCCCACGAATACGGTCGACGCGACGCTGCAGGAAGGCAGCCTTGGGCAAGCCTTGCTGAGGTGCGCGAGCGACTGCACTGGAGCCATTGCCTCCAGGAACGCGATCGCCAGGGCTTCAGTGCGCCGGCGAGCCCTCTCCCGGATGTCGTATCCCTGCTGCAATTGGCGCAGCGGCCCGGGGCTCTGCTCTCGGGCAAGGAGCTGCTGCAGATCCTGCGCATCGTCGAGGAGCAAGGCCGTTACGCCGACTATCTTCAGGCGGTGTCCGACGATCTGCAGCATTGGGCAGCCACGGTGGGGCCCGACGCGACTCTGCTCCAGACCTTGGCGCGCACTCTGGATGCCGATGGCGTGCTGCTGGATGGTGCGAGTCCGGAGCTTGGACGCTTGCGTCAGGAGTCGCGACGGGCACGGGATGCGTTGCAGCAACAACTGAACGCCACCCTGCGCGATCCGCGCTGGCGGGATTTCTGGCAGGATCCCGTGGTGGTCCAGCGCAGTGGTCGTTTTTTGCTGCCGCTGAAGGTCCAGTACAAGGGGCGTTTTCGTGCCATCATTCACGACCGCTCTGCCAGCGGTGGCACCCTCTTCGTCGAACCGCTGGATGCCGTGGACGCCAACAATCGCCTCTGGGAGGTGGAGCGCGCGCTCCAGGAGGAACAGGAGCGAATCCTAAAGGAGCTAACCTGGCGCGTGGGTCGGGCCGCCGATGCCATCCGTGCCGCCTTGCTCCTCATGGGCCGGATCGAAGCCACGCGGGCGGGTCTGGAGCTCGCGGCCGCCTGGAACGGTGAATTGCTGCCGGTGATGGGGCAGCCGCAATTCGATCTGCGCGACCTGCGCCATCCGCTGTTGGCCCTGCGTCATCCCGAGGCCGTCGTCGGCAATGCCCTGGCCCTTGGACAGGATCATCGCCAGTTGGTCATCACCGGCCCCAACGCCGGCGGCAAGACGGCACTGCTGAAGGCCCTGGGACTCTGCCACCTGCTGGCCTACCTCGGCCTGCCGGTGCCGGCCCGGGGGCAGTTAGGGTATTTTACCCAGATTCTCGCCGTGATTGGCGATGCCCAGGACATCCAGGCCGATCTCTCCACCTTCTCGGCCCAGCTGGAGCGCCTGCGCCGGGTGCTGCTGCAGGCGGATGCACACAGCTTGTTACTGCTGGACGAACTGGGCAACGGTACGGACCCGCGCGAAGGGGCGGCCCTTGCCCGGGCCATCGGCAGCGAACTGTTGGAACGTGGTGCCCTTGCCGTCCTGACCAGTCACATGGAGGCCCTCAAGCGCTACGCCCTGGAGCGTCCGGAAATCGTTCTCGGGGGGATGGGCTTTGACGTGCAGGCCTTGCGCCCGACCTACCGCTTGCAGCTGGGCATGGGCGGCGCGAGCCATGGCCTGGCCATCGCCCGCCGCCTGGGTCTACCCGCCGCCGTGCTGGATCGCGCCGAGGCCATTCATGCCAGTGAACAGGAGGACTGGGAGCTCTGGGAAGCCCGTCGCGAAAGCTTGCTGCAGGAGGCCCAGCGCGAACGACAAGAAGCCGAAGCGCTGCGCGCTGAGGCGGAACGGCTACAAGCGCGCTGGCGTAAGGAACAGGAGCTGGCCACCGCAGCCCGGGAGCGGGCGGCCGCCGAGGCGCGTCACCAGTGGGAGACCATACTCGCCCAGGCGCGGGCCGAGGTGCGTGCGGCCATTGCGGCACTCAAGGCGGGACGGGATACCGCGGCGGCCACGGCCCGCCTCGACGCTCTGGATGAACGGCTGCGGCCGGCGGCGACCCAGGCGCCCGCACGGCTGCCGACAGCGGGGGATCGCGGCCTCTTTCTGCCCCTGCGTCAGGCCGTCGAGGTGCTGCGTGTGGATGGAGCGGGGCAGAAGCTGCAGATCGAAATTCGCGGCAAGCAGTTGTGGGTTCCGCTGGAGCAGTTTCAGCTGGATCCGGGCGCGACGCTGGCAGAGGAGCGGGGCGGCAGCCACTATCGCTCCCCCGAGTCGCACCCCTGGCGTCTGGACCTGCGCGGGCAGCGCCGAGACGTGGCTCGCGTGGCCCTGGAGCGCCATGTGGATGGTGCCATCGCCGCCGGGCGGCAACAGGTGGAGGTGCTGCACGGCACGGGCAACGGCGTTCTGGCCGAGATGGTACGGGAGTTTGCCCAGAGCGACGCGCGCGTGCTCGCCTGGCGGATGGCGCGCCCGGAACAGGGCGGTGGTGGCGTCAGCGAACTGGATTTACGCTAGGGTATGACCCGCTTCTCCCAGGCCTTCATCGATACGGTCCTTGCCCGCAGCGACATCCTGCGCCTCATAGACAGCCGTGTGTCGCTGAAGAAAAAGGGTAAGGACTATTGGTCTTGCTGTCCCTTTCATCAGGAGAAGAGCCCATCCTTTTCCGTGAGTCCGGAGAAGCAGATCTACTACTGTTTTGGCTGCCACGCCCACGGCAACGCCATTGGCTTTCTCATGGCCTACGAGCGTCTTTCCTTTGTCGAGGCCGTAAGTCTCCTGGCGGAGGAGGCTGGTATCCCGCTCCCCCAGGAGGGACGCCCCGAAGGGCCCGACCCCCGGCCCGTGCGGGCCATCCTGGAGGCCGCCGAAAAACTCTACCGGGAGGCCCTGCACAGTCATCCGCCGGCACAGGCCTACTGGCGGCAGCGCGGCCTCAGTGAAGCCACCTGGAACCATTTTGGCCTGGGTTTTGCGCCCGATCAGGCACAGTTTCTCACCTCCCGTCTGGGCCAGAATTCCGCCCAGCGGGAACTGCTGGTGGCGGCCGGGCTGGTCTCCCGGCGCGACGACGGCCGTTACTACGACCGTTTTCGTGCTCGAGTCATCTTTCCCCTGCGCGACGGTCGCGGGCAGCTTTGCGGCTTTGCCGGACGCAGCACGGACGGGCGCGAGCCCAAGTACCTCAACAGCCCAGAGACCATCCTCTACCACAAGGGACAGATGCTTTACGGTCTGGATCTGGCGCGAGAGGGCATCCGTCGGCGTCGACGGGTGGTGCTGGTGGAGGGCTACCTGGACGTCATTACCCTGCATCAGGCCGGATTGGATTTTGCCGTGGCGGCCAGTGGTACGGCCCTGACGGACAAGCAGTTGGAGATCCTCTGGCGCACTGCCGGGGAGATCGTGCTGTGCTTCGACGGCGACGCTGCGGGCCGCGCGGCGGCCTGGCGAGCACTGCAACTGGCGCCAGCGCGACTGCGTCCCGGCCGGCTTTTACGGGTGCTTTTCCTGCCCGAGGGCGAGGACCCCGACTCTCTGGTGCGCAAGGGGGGCGCAGCGGCCTTCGAGGAGATTCTGGCGCAGGCACGTCCTGCCCTGGATCATCACCTCAGCGTGTTGCGTGAGCGCTACGATCTAAAAAAAGCGGACGAGAAGGCCCAATTCCTGGGCGAGGCACGGGCATTTTTGGCCCAGGTGCAGGATGCCGATCTGCGGGCGGTCTATGGTCAGCGGCTCGAGGAGATTGCTGGTGTCGCCGTCGTCCTGCCCAAGACCTCTGCGCAAGCTTTCCCAGAATCCGCGCCCAAGCCGGTGCCCGTGAAGGCCAAGCGCCCCGGGCGGCCGAGTCTCTGTCAGGCGGCCCTGCGGCTTTTGCTCCAGCGCCCCGTGGATCCGCACTGGCAGCAATTGGAACGAAGATTGCTGGTATACCTTCGCGACGAGGATACCCACGCCGAGGTGCTGGCAGACGGCCTTGAAATTTTGTCTGAGTCCACCCATATAGGAAGTCAGGCCCTTTTTGCCCGGCTGGCGGCGCGGTGGGATCTGGATGCGCTGTTTCGCGAGCAGTTTGCACCGTCCGTAGGGTCCGACGAGGGATCGCAGAGTGAGGTACGGGATTGCGTGGCGCGCCTGAATCTGCAGCTGACCCAGGCGCGTATTCGTTTCATAGGACGAACCGCGGATCGCGCAGGCCTTGCGGCCCTGTCGCCGGAGGAGCGGCAGGAGCTCCTGCGCATCACCAAGGGACGAAGGTCGAAGGGTGAGGAGTCCTAGGGGGTCGTGAAAGTGCCAATGGACCGGTTTACCCAAGTGCGCCGGTCGGCTTTTCATCGGCGGTGGTTTTCTTATACAATACGCGGCTTTCCGCGTCGGTGGGTTGTCTATGAGAGAGAGTGACAGTACGGTGGACAACGAGTCTCAGCGTTCCGAGCTCAAGCGGTTGATTGCCCGGGGAAAAGAGCAGGGCTATCTGACCTATCGCGAGATCAATGACCTCCTGCCTGAGGATGTCTTTGATCCGGAGCAGATGGAAAACGTCATCACCATGATCAACGACATGGGCATTGAAGTCTTCGAAGAGGCGCCCGATGACGAAACCCTGCTCATGGACAACGAGGGCAACCCCATCGTGGCCGCTCAGGAAGCGGAAGAGGCTGCCGAAGAGGCCTTGGCCGTGGTGGAAGCCGACATCGGTCGAACCAGCGACCCCGTGCGTATGTACATGCGTGAGATGGGTACGGTGGAGCTCCTGACCCGCGAAGGCGAGATCGAAATCGCGCGGCGCATCGAGGACGGTCTCCTGCAGGTGCTGCGCGCTGTATCCACCTGTCCCACCACCATTGCCCTATTGCTGGAGGCAGCGCAGAAGGTGGAGCAGGGCGAGCTGCGCCTGGATGAGGTCGTGGATGCTTTCATTGACCCCAATGCCATCAACGAAGCAGCGGCCGAGGATGAGGATTTGGGACTCGCCGCCGAGGCCGATGAGGCCGATGACGGCGACGAGGACGAGGATGAGGAGGACGGCGCTGGCCTCAGTGTGGCGGACAAGGGGCCGCAGCTGGAGGAGGCCTTGGAGCGCTTTGCCGCCATCCGCGCCGGCTACGAGCACCTGCTTGCCTTGCACAAGGCAGGCAAGGTGCGCAGCCCGGAATATCAGGAACAACGCCAACTGCTGGCCGATCGCTTCATGGAGATGAAGCTCAACGTGCGCCAGATCGACCTCATGGCCGATGCGCTGCGCAACCTGACGGAGGAAGTGCGTCTGGCCGAGCGCGAATTGATGGCCCTGTGCATCGACCGCGCCGGTTTCCCGCGCAAGGAGTTCGTGCGCAGTTACCCAGGGCACGAAAGCGATATCGCCTGGGTCGATGCCCAGATTGCCGCAGGCCGCCCCTACAGCCCCATGATGCTGGTGCTGCGCGACGAGATCGTGGCCGTCATGACCCAGCTGGCCGACATCGAGGAACGGGCAGGTCTGCCCATTGCCGAGATCAAGGAGGCCAGTCGCCTCATGTCCATCGGTGAGGCCAAGGCGCGTCGGGCCAAGAAGGAGATGGTCGAGGCCAACCTGCGTCTGGTGATCTCCATCGCCAAGAAATACACCAACCGTGGCCTGCAGTTCCTGGATCTCATCCAAGAGGGCAACATTGGTCTCATGAAGGCCGTGGACAAGTTCGAATACCGCCGCGGCTACAAGTTCAGTACCTACGCCACCTGGTGGATTCGTCAGGCCATCACCCGTAGCATAGCGGATCAGGCTCGCACCATCCGGATCCCCGTGCACATGATCGAGACCATCAACAAACTCAACCGGATCAGCCGTCAGATGCTGCAGGAGATGGGGCGCGAACCCACCCCGGAAGAGCTCGCGGCGCGTATGGAGATGCCGGAGGACAAGATCCGCAAGGTCCTGAAGATTGCCAAGGAACCCATTTCCATGGAGACGCCCATAGGCGACGATGAGGACTCCCACCTGGGGGACTTCATCGAGGACCGCAATGTCGCTGCCCCCACCGATGCGGCCGTCAATGCTGCCATCCGCGAGGTGGTAGAGGAGCTTCTGGATACCGGCCTGACGCCGCGGGAGGCCAAGGTGCTGCGTATGCGCTTTGGGATTGGCATGAATACCGACCACACCCTGGAGGAGGTCGGCAAGCAGTTCGACGTGACCCGCGAGCGCATCCGGCAGATCGAAGCCAAGGCTCTGCGTAAACTGCGCCATCCGTCGCGCTCCGAGCGCCTGCGCAGTTTTGTGGACGGTGAGGTGACCATCACGTCGTAATGCGCTAGGTTGCCATCTGGGCCGGTCACGAGACCGACCCGGCGTTTCGGGCCTGTAGCTCAGCTGGTCAGAGCAGGGGACTCATAATCCTTTGGTCGCGGGTTCAAATCCTGCCGGGCCCACCATATAAAACAGGTAGTTACATGATATTAGATCATCACCTATCTATCTGGGCTTTAGCTGTGTGTTCAGACCTCGGCGCTGACGGCTGTTTATCTGCTCATGCGGATTTACACCGTGAATACAGAACCCATACACTCACTTTCGGCGGCACGCGGATGTGAGGCCTGCGCTGAGCGCTAGTTGACCGTCGGCGCGCATTGTACTAGTTTAAGTACAATTAGGGAGGTCGTTATGGACGCGGTAACCTACAGCCACACCCGACAGCACTTGTCCGAGATCATGAACAAGGTCACCAATGACCGCGCTCCGATCCTGATCACGCGCCAATCCGGAGAACCGGTCGTGATGATGTCCCTGCAGGATTTCAACGCCCTGGAAGAAACCGCCTACCTGATGCGCAGCCCGAAAAACGCGAAGCGACTCGCCGAAGCCATCGAGCAGCTGGCGGCGGGCGGCGGGACGATCAGGGCACTGGTGGATGCCGATTAAGTTCTCCGATCCGGCCTGGGAGGACTATCTGTTCTGGCAAGCGCACGATGGGGACACGTTGAAGCGCATCAATACCCTCCTGAAGGATATACGGCGATCCCCCTTTCAAGGGATCGGAAAACCCGAACCCCTGAAGCATAACCTGGCCGGCTTTTGGTCCAGACGCATCGACGAAGAGCATCGCCTGGTCTATGCGATCCAAGAGGACACTATTTTGGTTGCCCAATGCCGCTACCACTACTGAGCTATCCATCCGGCGACTTGAGCTCGGAATAGACACCATCAGAGAGAGACCGAGTGCCTACCAGCCCGCGCCGCGGCGCGCCAACCCGTAATCGCGTCACGGATCGGGGAGATGGTCAGGAAGCTCGGCTGCCGTTGCGGTCCGGGGTATGCGCGAAGACGTTCCGCTACCGGGGCAGGCGATCCACGTGCTTGGCCGTCAGGACCTGAGCCGCCCTGTGCGCCGTAGGCAAACCCTTATCGATTACCTGCGCCGGCATGGCCGGGCTTTCGAGGGTACTGCAAGGGCGGCAGGCCAGCTTCGGGCAGATGTGGCGGATGACCAATCGTCTCCAGAGGGCCGCCGCACTAGCCGTAGGTGCAGCCGTCGGGGTCGTGGCGGAGCTCAAGGCGGGGCAGGGTATCGGGCAGGTCCACGCGGCCGGGATGGTGGCGGGGACTTGTCTTTCACGGCGTCGCGCCCCTCCGAGGCGGGGGTCAAAATACGTGCGCTCAGGGACGAAGAGCGAGCGTGAAGTTCTCTCTGGATGCCACCGTGGCTTTTTTCTGGCTGATCCCGAGTTGTCAAGCAGTTGGCGCACCTTCGTCCAGGGTGTGCGGCAGTCCCATCATTTCTTGCCTGACCCGCCCTTTTTATCGGCGAAGAGTGCCCCCATCTGCTGCCGACCGAGCGGCGAGAGCAGCGGCTTGAGCTGGGAAAAAGACAGGCGCAGAGTTGTCGTGCAGTCCGGCCCTTCGAGTGGAAGAAAGGCGGGGGTGAAATACAGACCGTCCCGGCCGATGGCAACCTGGTAGCTCGCGTGGCCGAGCACGTCACGGCACTCTGAAGATTCACCGACGTTGTCGGGATCCTTTAACCCGGCCGCATGGCGCACTGATTCTTGTGCGACTCAGCCCACTGCAGAAAACGCCCAACGATGATCTCTGGCGGCCACAACAACGGCAGCTCTTGGGAACCATCCGACCCCTGCCCGAAAAGCGCTCCCTCTTGGCAATCGTAGAAGTCGTCCGCAATTTCTTGCATGTGCCGCCGCGCCCAGGCGTTGAAACGCCGTGCCTGCGGGTCGCTGCCGCGGAGCAAAACGCCTTGGGCGGAGTAGTTTTTCTTGAACGCCGGGCCGTAGTCGACGGACAGATCGATGAAGGGCCGGCGTGGGTCGTCGCGCTGCACGATCCTGGGTTTGACGGCGTAGCGCGGCGCGTTGAAGGCCTGAGTCGCGCAGGCGTTGTTCTTCGAATCTTCCGCCGTCAGCGGTACCCGGGTGAGGGTGACGTGCAGCGTCTTGCCCTGCCGCTCCCAGTCGACGGACATGGAATCCTCGGTCACCGTGCCGATACGCCATACCGCACCGTTATATTTTGGCCTGCCGTCCAGGTCTACCAGCTCACGCCACACGCGCCGGTCATTTTCGGGCGTGAGCGCGATCAGGGTCTGGTGTTTGTCGTAATAGTACAACGCCCAATCTTCGCGTTGAAAACAGACGTGCACCGGCTGCTTGGCGATTTGCCCCTTCCAGACACTGCCGCCCTGCCACGTTGCAGCGGACTCGGCCGCCAGCGCCAGGGGCGCCGCGCCGCTTGCGGCGAAGCAGAGGACGATGCGCAACACGCATGCAGTCAAGGCCCTAGGGTACCGCCCCCGGGAAAAAGCCAAAAACTGGGATGACAGGGCACGGCGAATCGGCATGACGGGCAAGATCCACTCCAAACGATTCCGCGAGCATCTTAATCGCTCAGCCCGACCTTTCATAGACGCGCTGCGTCCCGAGAAAGCCCAAATTATGCATTTTGTAACCGAGTACCATCGTGTGTGCGGGTAGTATTCCAGGGCGGGGTGTACATCGTTGGCGGGACTGGGTGGCCACCGCGGATCTCCGAACACTGGAGGTGGCTTGAATGCAACCAACGATGGAGACCACGGCGCTGACCATGGACAGCACGACGCTGATGCAATTTGTGGAAAAGGAGGCCGACGTGATTTGTCGCGCGGGTTGGGGCAGTTGGCGTTGCAGCTCGATGGGGGTGGAAGCCGAGTCCCAATGCGGGGCGGCGCATTACGCGCACGGCGCCGAGCATACCGAAATCCGGCCCGAGGTACGGGGCATAGCGGTAGGTCTAGCCGAGACGAGGGCCTTCTGGATCGACTTCCTGCACCGTTTACGACGATGCGGGCTATCGGGGGTTGAAAAATCCAATTAATTCCTTTAGTTGGTGCCGGCAACAGGAATCGAACCCGTGACCTACCGATTACAAATCGGTTGCTCTACCTGCTGAGCTATGCCGGCATCGTCCTCGGCGAGTTTAGCGAGGGTTTTCGCTGGCTTCAATCGCCGGGTGCTGGGACAATCGGTGGTGGCCGATGCCGAACCACAGTAGCGCTCCTGGAAGGCTTGTCAGCAGTACGGTTGCGCCCGTGAGCAGCGAGAGGGCCAGGGCGGCATCGTGGCCGATATGCAGGGCTCCCAAGTACAGCACGACGAGCCCCTCGCGCAGGCCCCAGCCGGCAAAGGAGACCGGTAGGGCGAGAAAGAGGCTCACCAGCGGCCAGACGAGCCAGACGGCAGCGGGATCCAGGTGAACCCGCAGCGCTTGCGCCAGAGACCAGAAGGTGAGGATGGAAAAGCCTTGGACGATTAGGGATAGGCCGATGGTTGCGGCGAGGGCCTTGGGGTGACGGAGGAGGGCGGCCATGCCCAGGCGGATATCGTGCAGCTTGTTCCCGACCTTTCCCAGATGGGTGTTCAGGAAGTTCAGCCACGGGGTCAAGATCAGCGCCACGATGAGCACGTATCCGGCCACCACCACCGCCATGGTCTTATCCATACCCGGCAGCAGGGCGACATGGCGTCCGCCCAGAAGAAAGGCCGTCAAAGCGATACCCACCAGGGCACCCATGCCGATGAAGCGGTCGCTGAAGACGGCCGCCAGAGCGAAGGGCATGCCCCGGGCCTGGTGGCGCGTGTACCAGGCCCGCAGGAAGTCGCCAGACACCGAGCCCGGCAGCACCTGATTGAAATAGGCCCCCACCCAGTTCAGCCGCCACAGCCAGGCGATGGGCGCGGGACGGGAGAGCGCGCGCAGGATGATCCACCAGCGGCCCGAGGAGATACTGATATTGGCCGCGTAGCTTGCCGCGGCCGCTGCGAACCACCACGGGTCCATCTCCTCAAACCGCTGCAGCAGGTGCGGCCAGTCGGTTTTCTGGAACAGCCAGGCAAGCACCACCGCCGTGAAGGCGACTTGCGCCATCAGTTGCCAATGCCCGCGCTTCGGTCGCTTGTGCGGCGGACGCGGATTTTCTGCGACGGTAGTCACCGAAAACGATTGCCCCTGTCTCTGCGAGGTGCAGACTCTAACCCGTCGCGGGGATCTCGGCAAATCCGGTGGCGGCGGGGTCGGACTATACTCTCACTGCCCACGAAGCGACGCAGGAGTGATTATGGATTATCGTGTACGAGAAGGTTTACCCTTTCCCATGGGAGCCCATTGGGATGGCAAGGGCGTCAATTTCGCGCTGTTTTCCCGCAATGCCAGCAAGGTAGAGCTTTGTCTCTTTGCCGACGATGGCCAGCGCGAACTGGCCCGAATCGCCTTGCCGGAGTATAGCAACGAGGTCTGGCACGGTTATATCGAAGGGCTCGCCCCAGGTCAGCTCTACGGGTATCGCGTGCATGGTGAATATGCTCCTGAGGCGGGCCATCGTTTCAATGCCAACAAACTGTTGATCGACCCCTACGCCCGGCAACTGTGGGGAGAGCTGCGCTGGGATCCGGCACTGTTTGGCTACGAGATTGGCCACAAGGACAAGGATCTCAGTTTTGACGAGCGCGACAGTGCGCCCTTCATTCCCAAATGTCGCGTGGTGGATGAAGGCTACGACTGGGGTAGTGACCGGCATCCGCAAAAAGCCTGGAACGAGACCTCCTTTTACGAGATGCACGTACGCGGCATGACCATGCGCCACCCCAAGGTGCGGGACGATCTGCGCGGCACCTTTGCCGGTCTCGCCACCCCCGATCTCCTGGATTACGTCCGTGCCTTGGGGGTTTCGGCCATAGAGCTCATGCCGATCCATGCCTTCGTGCACGATCAATATCTGTTGGACAAGGGGTTGCGCAATTATTGGGGCTACAACAGCATCGCCTTTTTCGCGCCCCATCCGCAGTACCTCAGCGATGGGGGTATCGAGGAGTTCAAGCGTTTCGTCGCAGCGGCGCACGAGCGCGATCTCGAGGTCGTCCTCGACGTGGTTTATAACCACACGGCGGAAGGCAGCGAGCTTGGTCCGACCCTGTCGTTTCGCGGCATCGATAATGCCGTCTACTACAAGCTGCTGCCCGATCAAGGGCGGTATTACATCAACGATACCGGCACCGGAAATACCCTGGATACCGGCCATCCTCGCGTAGTGCAGATGGTAACGGATTCTCTGCGCTACTGGGTGGAGGTCATGCACGTGGATGGCTTTCGCTTTGATCTCGCCACCATCCTGGGTCGTGAACCCGATGGCTTCAGTCAGCGCAACGGGTTTTTCGTGGCCGTCGCTCAGGACCCGACCCTGGCGCGGGTGAAGCTGGTTGCAGAGCCCTGGGATAGTGGTCCTGGTGGTTATCAACTGGGGAATTTTCCACCGGGTTGGGCCGAGTGGAATGGCAGATACCGCGATACCCTGCGCGCCTTCTGGCGTGGTGACCCCGGGCAGCTTCCGGATTTGGCCCGACGACTGACGGCTTCCGGGGATATTTACGACCATCAGGGACGCAGTCCCTTTGCCTCGGTGAATTTTGTCGCGGTGCACGATGGCTTCAGTCTGTACGATCTGACCGCATACAACGATAAGCACAACGAAGCAAACGGTGACGACAATCGCGACGGAAGCGACGACAACCGGTCTTGGAACTGTGGCGTGGAGGGTCCCACGGATCAAGAGGACATCGTCGAATTGCGCCAGCGGCAGATGCGCAATTTTCTGGCAAGCCTGTTCTTTTCCCAGGGAGTGCCCCTGCTGTGCAGCGGTGATGAGTTTGGGGCAACGCGCCAGGGCAACAACAACGTGTACTGTCAGGATAACGATCTGGGCTGGCTGCACTGGGATCACGATGCCGCGGCGCAGGCCCAGATTCGATTTGTGCAGAAGGTGATCCAGCTACGCCAGCGCTACCCCATGCTCCGCCACGGCCGTTTTCTGCTGGGGCGCTATCACGAGACCCTGAAGGTGAAGGATGTCAGCTGGATCAATGCCAATGGCGAGGAGATGACCGAAGGGGAGTGGCAGGACGAGAATGCTCGCTGTCTGGGCGTCCTTCTCGATGGCCGGGCCCAGGCAACGGGCATTGTCCGACGCGGTGAAGACGACACGCTTCTGCTCATCCTCAACGCGGCGGCGCAGGCGGTGGAGTTTTGTCTGCCCAAGGTCAGTGAGGGAAAATCCTGGGAACGTCTGGTGGACACCAATATCCCGGACGCAGATGCCCAAAGCTTTGCCCTTTCCGCCCCTTACCTGGTCACTGCCCGGTCTCTGCTGCTCTTCGTTCTGCGCACGCAGTAGCCGACGGCACAGTATCCCGTCTGGCGCTCAGGGTGGCCGTAATGAAGGCCACCTTGTCCAGGCTCTCCCGATATTCGGCGTCGGCCTCGGAATCCATGACGATGCCGCCGCCTCCCCAATACTGGACCTGTCCGGCGCGGTAGCTCAGGCTGCGGATGAGGATGTTCCAGTCCATGCGTCCGCGCGCGTCCACATAACCCAGGCTTCCGCAATAAAACCCTCGGGGTTTTGCCTCCAGCGACTGCAGGAGTTCCACGGCGTGGCGTTTGGGCGCCCCGGTGACGGATCCACCGGGCAGGCAGGACAGTAGCACGTCCCAGGGGTCGCAGTCCGGGTGCAGGCGTGCTTCGACGCTGCTGACCAGGTGATGGACGGCGGGAAAGCTCTCCAGGGCGCACAACTGGGACACGCGCACGGAGCCGAGTTCGGCCACCCGTCCCAGGTCATTGCGCAGCAGATCGACGATCATGACATTTTCGGCCCGATCCTTGGGACTGGCACAAAGCTCGGCGGCCCGGGCGCGGTCGCGCAGGGGATCCGGGTCCCGACGTCGGGTTCCCTTGATGGGCCGGGCCTGCAGCTGTCCATCGCACAGACTCACCAGCCGTTCGGGAGACAGGCTCAAGAGGGTCGCCTCGGGCAGCGCGAAAAAGGCGGCAAAGGGCGCGGGATTGCGCTGGCGCAGGGCACGGTAGAGTTGCCATGGGGTCCCCGACCAGTTGGCCTGGAAGGCCTGGGCCAGATTCAGCTGATAGACATCGCCCGCGCGCAGGTATGCCTGAACTTTGGCAAAGGCACTGCGATACAGCTCAGCCGACCACATGGGCTGGACATCGCTGTCGCCCAGGATCGTTTCTTCTCGATCCGAGGGTTCTGCCATCTCCGCGCGCAACGCCAGCAGATCGTCGGCATGCCCCCAGAATCCGGCCTCACGGCGCAGGTGGTCGACCAGGTAGGCGCTGTCGTACCAGGCCAGAGCTGCCGTCGGCAGGGTCGGGTCGTCCGGGCCTGGAATGCCCAGCATTTGCCGACCCCAGTCGTAACTGAAAAAACCCGCAAAACCCCCGGCAAAGGGGTAGTGCATGGGAAAAGCGTCGAGACCCCTGATGCGCTCCTGCTCCTCGCGGGCGATGGCGCGCAGGACGGAGATCAGCGTATCGTTGGAAGTCTTCGGGGCATTACCGCCCTCGGCAAGGAAGGTCTGGCCTCCTTGCTGCCAGACGCGCCAGCGTGGGCGGCGCAGCAGGATGTCGAAACGGCCGCGCTGCCCACCCGATGCACAGCTGTCCAGGAACAAGGTCCAGGGTTCCGATGCCATCCGCGCACTTGGCAGTGGCTGGTGCGCGCTGGGATAGGGTAGGCTGTACCAGAGTTGGGCCATGGCGCTTCGATCCTTGGCGGAGGGGCTTTAGAGCATAGCCAGATTCCCGCGTTTGCCCAAGCCGAATACAGGGGAGTACAATATCTCTTGAATACTGACCGTTCGGTCGGTAACCTATCGTCACCATTGTGCGACCGAGCGGGTGTGCCATGTCCAATTTGCGCTTGTCGCTGCTCTGCGCAGCGGCGCTGTGTCTGGGAAGCTCCAGCGTCTACGCTGAGGATCTGCTTTCGGCCTATGAGCAGGCCTACCGCACCGATCCGGCCCTCGCTGAGGCGCGCGCGCAGTTGCAGGCCACGCTTCAGGACAAACCGGCAGCGCGGGCGGCGCTGTTGCCGCACCTCGGGCTGGGGGCGAGCGTGGGCTACAACACGGGCACCTTTTCCGGCTTTGCCGGGCTCGACCTGAGCAAGGCCTATCTGTCGGACAGTTACAGTGTCACCCTCACCCAGTCGGTTTTCGATGGTCAGAGCTATGTGGCCCTGCGTCAAGCCGACAGCCGCATCGAGGCGCAGACGGCGGCACTGCTGTACACGCAGCAGCAGCTGGCCCTGCGCGTGGCCACGGCCTATTTCAAGGTACTGGAGGCGCAGTCCCAGGAGCGTATTGCCGAGCGTCAGCGACGCCTGCTGGAGAGCATCTACCGGCAGACGGAGGCGGCCCTGAGGGTGGGCACCGGCGATATCATTGCCGTGCGTGAGGCCGAAGCGCGCCTCGATGCAGCGCGGTCGGACCGGATCCGTGCCCGCAATGCGGTGTCCGTCGCCGAGCGCGGCCTCGAGCGCCTCACCCACGCGCCCGTCGGTCATCTGGAGGATCTCCGGCCCTTTACCGCCGAAGGTCCGAAGCCGGACGACATGAACGCTTGGGTTCAGGCGGCCATCCGGGATCAGCCGCTGATGCACGAGGCCGAGGCGCAGCTGCGTACGGCCCAGGAAGCGGTGCAGTACCAGCAGCGGGCGCGCTGGCCCAAGGTGGACCTGCAGGGTATCGCGCAGCATGTGCATGGCAATCCCTTTCCGGGATTCAATGAGAATCAGGCGGGAGTGAGCCTCAATCTGTCCATGCCCATTTATCGGGGTGGAAGCATCTCCAGTGGGGTGCAGAAGGCCCAAGCCCTCAGCGTGGCGCAGGTGGATCACGTCGGCAGCGTGCGCGACCAGGTGCGGCTGGATACGCAGACGGCTTTCCTCAACCTCAAGGACAGCGTGGCCCAGTTGGCCTCGGCCAAGGCGGCTGTGGAGTCGGCAAAGATTTCCCTGGAGGGTACCCGTAAGGGTTATGAGGTGGGCACGCGCTCCATCATCGACCTCTTGCAGACGGCTACGGACTACATCCGCGCTGAGCAGGACTACAACGTCGCCCTCTACAATCAGGTGCTCGCGCGTGTCCAGTTGAAGGCGGCCGCCGGCCAGCTGGATCTGGCGGATCTCAGTGCCGTGAACGGTCTGCTGGGCGGCGGTGCCGGGACCCACGAGCACACCGATAGCCGGGCGGCTGCCGACCAGAAGAGCGCCGCCATGGGCGATTAGCCCAGAGCACGGCGGCTGCCCCGCCACACCCCCGGATCGGCGGCGCCGTACCCAAAGTAAGTCATCAGCAGCGCAGGGCCTTGAGCACGCGTTCGCCTCGCTCCCCGTGGAAGAATTCCCGTACGTAGGGATCGTCTACCTCCGCTACCTCCTGCAGGGAGCCAATGGTCAGAACCTTGCCCTGGGAGAGCACGGCGATGCGGTCGGAGGTGGCGGCGATACTATCCAGGTCGTGGCTCACCATGACCACCGTCAGACCCACATCCCGGTGGACGTCGCGCAGCAGATCGTCGAAATCGGCGGCGGTGATGGGGTCCAGGCCAGAGGTGGGTTCGTCGAGGAAGAGGATCTCCGCTTCCAGGGCCAGAGCACGCGCCAGCGCTGCCCGCTTGACCATACCCCCGGAAAGTTCTGCCGGAAGCTTGTAGGCATCCGCCGGGCGCAGGCCTACCATCTGCAGTTTGAGACTGACGAGTTCACGAATGTCCCTTTCGCTGAGTCCTCCCCACTCGCGCATGGGAAAGGCGATGTTCTCGAATACCGTCAGGGCACTGAACAGCGCCCCTTGCTGAAAGAGCATCCCCCAGCGCCGGCGCAGCGCCACGGCTGCCCGTCCACGCAGTTGCGCCAGGGACGATCCGAGGATGCGGATCTCGCCCTCGACGTGGGGGACGAGTCCGACCATGGCGCGCAGCAGTGTCGTCTTGCCGCTGCCGCTTCCGCCTACGATACTCAGGATCTCACCGGCGCGCACCTCCAGATCCAGATGCCGGTGTACCCAGTGGGGACCGAAACGGGTGGCGACATCGCGGCAGACGATGGCGTGCTCTGCGCTCATCCTACGGAGATCCCGGTATTGGCAAAGACCATGGCGAGGACGGCATCGATGACGATGACCAAGGTCAGGGTGAGGACCACGGAATCGGTGGTTTCACGGCTGAGACTGTCCGTATTGGGTTGCACCTTGAGGCCGTGATAGCCGCTTACCCAAGCAATGAGGATGCCAAAGAGTATGCCTTTGCCGATGCCCAGCCAAAAGTTGAAGTCGGGCACCATGATGGGCATCTCGCGCAGGAAAAAGCTGGCGCTGATGCCAAGATCGAGTTTGGCGACGATGATTGCCCCCAGGATGGCGACGGCATCGGTCCAGACCACGAGCAAGGGCAGGGTGATGGCTAGGGCAATGACCTTGGGCAGGATCAGGCGCTGTACGGGTGAGATCCCGAAGGTACGCAGCGCATCCAGTTCTTCCGTGACGCGCATGGCGCCGATCTGGGCCGTGAAGGCGGAGCCCGTGCGCCCGGCCAGGATCACCGCCGTGATCAGGGGGCCGAATTCCCGCAGGATACTGAGTCCGGCAATGCTGATGATATAGATGTTCGCGCCATAGCTTGCCAGGGTGGGTGCCGACTGAAAGCTGATGACGATGCCGATGAGAAAACCGATGAGCGAAAGAATGGGCAGGGAATCCGGTCCGGTGCGCACGACGGTGGCGGAAATCTCGCGCCAAGGAAAGTGGCGCGGATGACGCAGCGCGCGCCAGAGCTCGGTGAGCAAGGCGCCGAGAAGGAGAAACAAGCCCCAGAGATCCACAAGCACGCCGAGGATGTGTGCGCCCAAGGCATCGAGCCGCGCCCAGAGCCCCCACGGACGCCGCGGTGCAGTGGGCGTCTGCATTTGCGCAAAGCGTCGGAAAACCGCCTCCTGCTCCGCGCTCAGACGTGCATCCGCGGGCAAAACGCCACCCCAGGCGCGCCAGATGACCAGGGCGCCGACGCTGTCCAGGCGCTCGATGGCGCGCAGATCCCAGGGGCGACCACGGCCAGCCTGGGCCAGCTGCTCGCGGACCCGGTCCATGGCGCCTGTCAGGCGGCGCAGGGTCCAGCGCCCACGCAGCGTGAGGAACTCGCCCTCGAGTTCCCAGTGCGGCTCTTCCTGCGGCTGCGTGCTTGCCGGGGCGGGATGCTGGGACGTCATCGCTTTCTGGCTTCTCCTGGCCGCCAACGCCGTCTTATTGTGGCACGTCGGTGCCGCCCTTCCCAGACGGGCGGGTCGCGGCGGGACACCAGCGCAGGCGCGCAAGGACGGCCAGATGGTCCGAGAGCGGTTCCGTACTGCGCTGCCAGTCCAAAAATTCCAGGTCTGGGCTGCAGAGGATATGGTCAAAGGAAAAGCGGGGCGCCCAACTCGGAAAGGTCGCCAAGGGAGGTTCCGCCTGCCGCAGTCCAGTCAGGCGCAGGAGTAGGCGCAGTTCCGGTGATCGTGCGCCACAGTTGAGGTCACCCATGACCACCGTGGCCTGCCGTCCGACGAGGTATTCTGCCAGTGCTTCCACCTGCCGAAAGCGGCCGTGTCGACTCAGGGCCAGGTGCGTCACCACGACGCTGAGGGGGTGGCCGGCCAGATCGATGGTGGCTTCCAGCAGGCCCCGCCCGTGCATCCATCCCGGCAGCACCCGCCGGTGAACGGCGACGATGGGCCAGCGACTGAGCAGGCCATTACTGTGTTGCGCCAGCTCGCCCCAATCCCGCGTCCGGCTCTGGGCCCAGAACGGAAACCCGGCCTTGTTCGCGAGATAGGCGGCCTGATTGACGTACTGACTGCGATAGGAGCCGGCGTCCGCCTCGTTCAGGCCGACGATGTCGGCTTCCCTGAGGGCCATGCCGATGCGCTCCAGATTGCCGAGGCTGTGGCGATGGGGAAGGAGGTATTTCCAGCCGTGCAAGACGAGGTGACGGCTGCGTCGGGAGCCGATGCCCACCTGGATATTGTGGCTGAGGACCGTAAATTCCTGGCAATGGCCTTCAGTCGGACTGGGCAAGGACGATTTCCCAGGGCTCACCGTTGTTGGGATCGTGCAGGCTCAGGCTAAGGACGCCGCGTTCCGTCTCGGCGAGATCAAAGTGCAGGACGCCCGCCCCCGATGGCGTGTGGACGGTGCCGAACGTGGCAAAGAGCCGCTCGCCGCAGGCCTCCATCTGTGCAGCGACCGCGGGCCAGCGTTCTGCGGTGCCGGGGTAGATACTGCGCAACTGGTCATCGCGCGCGCCCAACCAGCCGCTGCCTTCACCCTTTTGCAATCGTTCCATCAGGGCGTTGGCCACGTGCCGGGAGAGCGTCAAGCGGGGCATGCGCAGACCGGACAGTGGGGGTCACGGCGTAGACGCAGGGTACGCCATTCCCAGTTGAGGAGGTCCAGGAGCAGGAGCCGTCCGCCCAGCGGCGATTCCAGGCCAAGCAAAAGTCGCAAGGTCTCCAGTGCCTGCATGGACCCCAGGATGCCCGGCACGGGTCCAAGCACCCCAGACGTGGCGCAGCTGTCCCCCGCATCCTCGCCCAGTTCGGGGTAGAGGCAGGCGTAGCAGGCGGCGTCCTCGCGGCGAAAGTCAAAGATGGCCAGCTGACCCTCCCAGCGCAGGGCTGCCGCCGACACCAGCGGCCGACGAGCACGCTGCGCCGCACGATTGATGTCGTGCCGCGCAGTAAAGTTATCGGTGCAGTCGAGCACGATGTCGTGTTGCGGGACGAGGCTGTCCAGGAGCTTTGCATCGACAGCCGTCGCCACCGTCGTGATCTGTGCCGCGGGGTCGAGGCGCAGGAGCGCACGTCGTGCCGCCTCCACCTTCAGCTCGCCAACGTCTCCATCGCCGTAGAGGATCTGCCGCGGAAGGTTGCTGAGGTCCACCCGATCGCCATCGCAGAGGGTGAGGTGCATGAGCCCCGCAGCCAAGAGATACTGCGCCGCCGGACAGCCCAGGCCACCGAGGCCGACGATGAGCACCCGGTGCTCCAGCAAGGCTTCCTGGGCAGACACGGACCACTGGGGCAGAACCAGTTGACGGGCATAGCGCAGTAGATCGCCATCGCTGTCAAGGTCATGCATCGTTGTAGAGGTCGTAGTCGATGGCATTGTCGTCCACGGCCATGCCACGCCGTGGCTGCAGACCGGCCGGTAGCCGCCGCAGGAGCGCGTGATGGCGCTCGTGGATGGCGTCGAGCATCCACAGAATCTCGCTGGGGTGACCGGGGCTGCTTCCCTGCAGCAGGTGGCGGAGGTAGATGCTTTCGTCCTCCACCTTGAGGAGCAGCGGCGTGGGCAGATCGAGGGGTAGCACGTGGCGCTGCAGGAGCCAGTCCATGGGGGAGTCGACTTCCGACCCCAGCTGCCGCAGATCCACCCGGAAATGGCCACCGCCACCGGGCTGCTTCAGGAGTTCGGCAAGGTAACCGGGGGGAAAGCCACGATGCAGAATGATGGTGCGCCCGCGAAAGCGCTCGAAGAACCGATCCTGCAGGGTGAGGGGCGATGCGGAATGAGGCATGCCCCATGTTAGCGCCGTCGCGCCCAGGCTGCCAAGAGCCGGTGGCTTCAGCGTGGGGCCTGTGCCCGCGGCGAAGTGGTCTTGCCGGTGGCCGGTGTCTCCGGCAGTTGCAGAGCCTTCGCGTAGCCCGTGAGTTCCAGATAACCGGAGCCCAATCGGCGGCCCTTTTGCCAGGCAGTCACCGCGCCCTCCCAGTAGGTGGTCCCGGTGCTCGCGAGTGCCCGGAATTGCTGATCGGCCATCAAGGGCTGCAGATGGAATTCCAGGGGGCCGGCGCGGATGGCCCAGGCAATGGGGTAGGGCGCACCGCTGCTGGGGGAGGTCCAGAATTGCGTGGGCCGCATATGGATGGCGCTGGCGGGCAGATAGTCGACGCGCCCATCGGCATGGCGCCAGGTGCCGGCGAGCCACAGGGCTTTACCGTCCCCCGCACGCATGCGAAAGAGCATCACCGCGCCACCATCGTCGAGATTGAGACCGAGCCAGTCCCAGCCCACGGCCCCTTTGGGCAGGTAGGCGGCGGACCACTCGTGGTCCAGCCAGGCACGACCACGCACCCGATGGTCCCGGCCATTGATCTGCAGCCGACCGCGCACGCGCAACTGCGGCAGGCTGTAGTAATAGCTGGCATTGGCGGGATCGGGTCCCTTCTGGCTGACGCCGTCGGGCCCTTCCAATAGGGCCGCCTGGGTGGCCTCGAGGCGCAGATTCAGGTGGAAATGGCGGCTGTGGATGTTGGTCTCGTAATCCTTGCCATCCTGCTGCAGACGCCAGGAGTCCAGCCAGACCCGGGTGCGGTCCTGGGCGGCTCCAGCAAGATCCATGGCCGTCGTCGCACTACGCTGGGCCGTCAGCAGGTGCCCGATGTGCGGATCGGCAATGGCGGCCTGAGCAAAAATCAGCTGCCGTGGGTTGAAGGCGCTGGGGTTGTCCCAGACCTTCGCTGGCCGCACCCGAAAGAAAGTCACCTGAAAGCCATAGGTCTGCCCGGATGCATCGTGCAGGTGTCCCGTGACGTACCACCACTCCAGGGGAAAGTCCGGATGACTCCCATAGGCATTGGGAAAGCGCATGGGCTGGGCGGTAGTGACCGCAACCTTCGGGGTTTTCTCCACCGGCAAGTGTGGCGGCGGCAGAGGCGAGGCCATGCTGCTCGGCGCCAGCAGGAACCCGGCCGAGAGCAGCAGACCGCCGAAGAGCGTGCGCAGATGCCTACTCATCGCGTACCACGGTCAGGGCGCTGGACAGGGCTTTGCGAGCGCTGAGCAGCATGGTGACGACGCTGGCAAGCATCAGCGCTGCCGCCACCAGCAGCAGATTGCTCCAGGGCGGATGAAAACCCATGTGCCAGTGAAAGGATTGGGGGTTGACGAGATCGATGAGCAGCAGGCTGATGGCAAAGCCCAGTGCGCCTCCCAGGGCGACCCCAAAGGAGGATAGCAGGAGTGACTCCCGCAGTAGGAGGCCAACGACGTCGCGACGGCGCAGGCCGATGGTCCGGAACAGGGCAAATTCGCGCTGACGCAGCAATATCTGGGCGCCAAAACCGTTGGCCACGCCCAGTAAACCGATGACGATGGCCACCGCCTCCAGGGCGTAGGTGGCGGCAAAGCTGCGGTCAAAGATGCGCAGGCTCTCGGCACGGATGGCCCGCGGCGTTTCCAGCTGCCACTGGCGCAGTTCGGGAAAACGCTGGATCAGCTGCGCCTGCGCGTTCACCACGGAAATCCCCGGACGCAACCACAGGGCAAGACCATTGGCGCTATCGTCGCCGGTCCAGCGCCGGTAGACCTCGATGGGTATGGAGATGGCACCCTGTTGGTAGGCATAGTCGCGGTAGATACCGACGATGCGCACGGCGTGGGCGCGACCGTCTACGGGGATGTGGACGATCTCTCCGAGTCGCCAGTGGCTGATACCCGCCAGTATCTCCGAGATCCACGCGGGCGGTGGCCCCACTTGCGCTGCGGGGATGGCCCTCAGGATCTGGAGCTCGCGACCCGGATCTGCGGTGTCCAGGCCGCGTGCCAGCAATTCCACCGGCGGATGTCCGGGCAGCAGATTGACCTGCAGGCGGCGCATGGGTGAGCACTGCCGAACCACGCTGTCGCTGCAGATGGCGGCGACGCGCTCCCCGGAAATGCGCGCACCCGGCCCCGATCCCGCCTGCAGATACAGGTCCGCCCGCAGGATGTCCACCAACCAGTCGGCAACGGAATCGCGGAAGGATCCCACCATGATGGCCATGGCCACCACCAGACTGAAGGCGACGACGATGGCCGACAGACTGTGTGCCACCCGTCCCGGTGTCCCACGCATCTGCAGGAAGGCCAGGCGTCCCAGGGCGCCCTCTGGCACCGGCAAAATCCTGCCCAGCAGGCGTGCCAGGGGCCCGATGAGGAAGAGGGTGGCAAAAAGCAGGATGGCGATGGCTAGGTAAGCGCCGTAGGGGATCCCCCCCAGGGGTGGGATGGCGGCGCTCAGGGCTGCGAGGATGAGCAGGATCAGCCCGGGAAGGAGTTTCTGTCCCGCCTCGTCCTCCTCACTGCCCTGGCCCAGGGCCCGTACCACGGTAGTCCGACTGGCCTGCCACGCCGGCAGGCCAGCACCCAGGAGCGCCGCTGCAATGCCGGCACCAGCAAAGGCAAGCCAGAGCAGCGGGTGCCCACGAAGCGCCTGGTGACTGGCACTGAAGTACCCGGCACCCAGATCCCCACCCAGACGGGCCAGGGCGGTGGCGGCGGCAAGATTCCCCAGGGGGATGCCGAGGGCAATGCCCGGCAGCCCCAGGGCAAGACCCTGCGCCAGCACGCTCGCCAGGATCTCCCGGCGGCGCAGGCCAAGAACGCGGAGAACGGCCAGGCTTCGGCGCTGGCGTACGACGCCCAAGGCCAGGGTGGCATAGATCAGGAAGGCTCCGGTGAAGAGGGCCACCAAGGACAGTACCAGGAGGTTGGCCCGATAGGCCCGGGAGGCGCGGGCGGCCACCGCCCCCTGCTGCTGCGGGGTCTCGAGGCTCGACCCCGGCGGCAACCGGTCTTGCCACTGGCACTGGAAGCCTGTGGGATCGACGCCCGGGGCTAGGCGCAGATCGACCCGATTGAGCCAGCCGATGCGCCCCCACAGCCACTGCGCCGAGGCAATGTCCGCGACCCCCACGGCACCTTGGGGAGGGTCGACGGGAAGCAGGCCAATGACCCGAAAGGAGCGCGTCACCCCCGCTGCCCGCAGCGTCATGGACTCCCCCACCCGCAGGTGAAACTGCTTGGCTGCGGCGGGGCTCAGGACGATACTGTGGGGGTCGAAGAGTGCCTCTGGATGGGCAAGCTGCGTAGGTACCAGAGGCTGTCCGAGGCGAATGCTGGCGAAGGGCGCGATGCCCCAGACGGGAAAGCTCTGCCAGGCACCGTCCACACGGATTTCGCCATAGACCCGCAGTTGCGGCGCGGCCACCTGGACCCCCTGTGCCGTGGCCAGGCGCCGGTACCAGTCCTCGGAGAAGCCTTTGCCTGGTGCCTGGAGTACCAGATCTGCCTCACCGGCAAGCCGTCGCAGGCCGCCGGCAAAATCCTGCACTGCCTGCAGATTGATCAGCGCCACCGCAAGCCCCAGCGCCACGCCCAAGGCTACTCCCAGAATCGCCAGGGCAGCGGCGCCGGAGCGCTGGCGCAGGGGCCGCCACACCGCAGCCCGCCAGGGGATGTGCAGACTCATAGCTGCCGCAGGCCCCGCCTTTCCAGTCGAAAGCGACGCTGGGCACAGGCCGCAGCAACGTCGGAGTGCGTGACCATGAGGATGGCCGAACCCGCTCGCTGCCCGGCATCGCGCAAAAGTTCCAGGACCTGTCCGGCCGAGTCCGGGTCCAGACTGCCCGTGGGCTCATCGGCCAGGATCAAGGCCGGATCGTGCAGAGTGGCGCGCGCCACCGCCACCCGTTGCATTTCGCCCCCCGAGAGCTCCCGCGGCCAGGCCTCCAGACGGTGATCGATGCCCAGGAAGCGGGCCAGTTTCCGCACCCGTTCCGGCAGGCCCTTGCGCGGTAGGGCATTGAGGCGCCAGGGCAGGGCGATGTTCTCCGCCACCGTGAGCTGCGGGATGAGGTGAAAGGCCTGAAAGATGAATCCCATCTGGCGGCGCCGCAGCAGGGTGCGGGCGTCGTCGTCGAGCGCGTCCAGATCCTGTCCGGCAAAGCAGAGGGTACCACCGTCCTTGCGATCCAGACCGGCGACGATGTGTAGGAGGGTACTCTTGCCAACCCCACTCTCGCCGAGGACAGCGACGAACTCACCGCGATGGAGCCCAAGGGCCGCGGCCTCAAAGAGCCATCGGTCCGCTGCGTCCGGGACGCGCTTGCACACGCCCTCCATGGACAGAAGATGGGCTGCGTCAGCCACGGGAAGTCCGCCAGAGCATAGCCGTACACTAATGGATTTCGAGCCGCGCTGCCAGCTTCGGAGCGCCGCCCAGAAGCCCGTGCTGCACGCCCACCAACAGCGCAGACAGCATCGCCAAGGACGTCGTCTGGACTTGCATCCGGACGGGCAGATGGTTACATTTCCGCACTTAAAGTGTGGTTTTCATGCGAATCCGGCATCACCACAATACGAGGAGCCGTCTTGCCACCATTGCTACGCTCATGCTGAACGCGGATCTCGCCCCGGCGCTGGCTTTTCAGGAGCGCAGTCTTCAGGCCGTATCGCGCACCTTTGCCCTGACCATACCCCGTCTCCCCCAGGGATTGCGCGAGCCTGTGGGTAATGGCTATCTGCTGTGCCGCATCGCCGATACCATCGAGGACGACCCGGAGCTGTCCTGGAGCGAAAAGGCGCGCTGGCAGGAGGCCTTCGTCGCCGTGGTGCAGGGCAGGGCAGAGCCAGACGCCTTCGCCCGCGACTTTGCTGCCGTCCTCTCGCCGCAGATGCCAGCGGGTGAGCGTGAGCTCATTCGCAATACGCCCCTGGTCATCCAGGTGACCCGAAGCTTCAATGCGACCCAGCAGGAGGCCCTGGCTCGGTGTGTGGCCATCATGGGATCGGGCATGGCCAAATTTCAGGAACAGGCGTCGCGAGCAGGCCTTGCGGACCTTGCCGCCCTCGATTCCTACTGCTATGTCGTCGCCGGTGTCGTGGGCGAGATGCTGACCACGCTCTTCATCGATTACGAGCCGCGTCTCGTGGTGCGGGAGGCCGACATGCAGCGCCTTGCCGTGCGCTTCGGGCAAGGCTTGCAGATGACCAATATTCTCAAGGACTTCTGGACGGACTGGGAGCGCGGCGTGAACTGGTTGCCGCGCGACCTGCTCGCGCGGCACGGCGTCGACGTCGCTGCCCTGGCGCCCGGTCAGGACAATCCGGCCTTCCAGCACGCCCTCCTGGAGCTGGTCGCCATTGCCGGTCGGCATCTGGATGCTGCCCTGCGCTATACCTTGATGATTCCTCGGGAGCAGACCGGAATGCGGGATTTCTGTCTCTGGGCCATCGCCATGGCCGTACTGACCCTGCGCCGGATTGCCGCGCAGCCGGCTTTCCAACGAGCCGAGCAGGTCAAGATCAGTCGCGATAGTGTGCGTCGGGTGGTCTGGATGTCGCAATTGCTGCATCGCTCCGACGAACTCCTACGCCTGGCCTTCCGGGTCGGGGTCCGACCCTTGCCGCAGATAAATGGCGGGGTGCCGGCATGAATCCCGTCGTGCATAACCTGACGCGCCCCCACCGCAGCGCCGAGCCCAGGCCGAGCGCTCTGCAGCGCAGCATTGCCGCGGCCCAGGCAGCCTTGCTCCAGCACCAGGCCGCAGATGGGCATTGGTGTTTCGAGTTCGAAGCGGACTGCACCATCCCCGCCGAATACATCCTGATGATGCACTACATGGATGAGCGGGATGCCGCCCTGGAGGCGAAAATGGCCGCCTATCTGCGCCGCAAGCAGGAGAATCACGGCGGCTGGTCCCTCTACCACGGCGGACACTTCGACATGAGCGCGTCGGTGAAGGCCTACTTTGCCCTGAAGCTCGCCGGCGATGATCCCGAGGCGGCGCACATGCGTCGCGCACGTAGCGCCATTCTCGCCCACGGCGGCGCCGAGCGCGCCAATGTCTTCACCCGCATCACTCTGGCGCTTTTCGGGCAGGTACCGTGGCGTGCCGTGCCCTTCATCCCCGTGGAAATCCTGCTCTTTCCGCGCTGGTTTCCCATGCACATCTATAAGGTGGCATCGTGGTCGCGGACCGTGATGGTGCCCCTGTTCATCCTCTGCAGCCTCAAACCCCAGGCCAAGAATCCCTTGGGCGTGCATATCCGCGAACTCTTCACGCGGCCCCCCGAGGATATCGACGATTACTTTGCCCACGCCCTGCAAGGTTGGGTATCGCGGATCTTTCTCTGGTTCGACCGCCTCGGGCGCGCCTTGGAGTCCTGGATTCCCCAGGCTCTGCGACGCCGGGCAATCGCCCGGGCCGAGGCCTGGTTCATCGAGCGCCTCAACGGCGAAGATGGGCTCAATGGCATTTTTCCAGCCATGGTCAATGCCCACGAGGCCCTGGCACTCCTGGGCTACGCTGCCGAGCATCCCTATCGGCAGCAGACCCGTGCCGCCTTGACCAAGCTCGTGGTGGAGCGTGCCGGAGAGGCCTACTGTCAGCCCTGCGTATCGCCGGTCTGGGATACCTGCCTTGCCCTGCACGCACTCCTCGAGGCGGATGGCGATGTCAGCGAAGCGGCAAGGCGCAGCATGCAGTGGTTACTGGATCGGCAGATCACCGACGCCCCCGGTGACTGGCGTGAGCGCCGGCCGCACCTGGCCGGGGGCGGCTGGGCCTTTCAGTACGCCAATCCCTACTACCCGGATCTGGACGACACCGCCGCGGTGGCCTGGGCCCTGGCGCGCGCGCGCCGCCCGGAGGATCGTCCCGCCGTGGAGCGTGCCGCAAACTGGCTTGCCGGTATGCAGTCCCGCAATGGCGGTTTCGGCGCCTACGACGTGGACAACACCTATTACTACCTCAACGAAATTCCCTTCGCGGATCACAAGGCCTTGCTGGATCCGCCCACCGCCGACGTATCGGGACGGGTCCTCGCCTTCCTCGCCATTCTTGATCGGGAGCAGGACGCTCCGGTGCGCGCACGGCTCATCCAGTACCTTCTGCGCGAGCAGGAACCCTCGGGTGCCTGGTTTGGCCGCTGGGGCACCAACTACATTTACGGGACCTGGTCGGTACTCATGGGAATGGCCGAACTCCGAGATCCGGGCGCAGAGGTCCGCGATGCCATGGCCAGGGCGGCACACTGGCTGCGCTCGGTGCAGCAGGACGACGGCGGCTGGGGCGAGAGTAACGACAGCTATGCCGACCCGGGCCTCGCGGGTCTCGGGCAGGAGAGCACCGCGGCCCAGACCGCCTGGGCCTGCCTCGCCCTGATGGCGGCGGGGGATAGCGACAGCGAATCGCTGCGGCGCGGTATCCAATGGCTCCAGCGTCATCAGGAGCAGCCCGGCGACTGGCAGGATCCGTATTTCAATGCGCCGGGTTTCCCCCGAGTCTTTTACCTCACCTACCACGGCTACAAGATCTATTTCCCGCTCTGGGCCCTGGCGCGCTATCGCAACATCACGGAGCGGCATTGCGCCTAGGCATCGTTACGGCGCTATTTGCGGAGGCTCGCAGTCTGGGACTGAAAAAACCACGGCCGGGGCAAACGCACGCCCTGGGTGAGCATCTCCTAGTCCGCCTGTCGGGCATGGGTCCAGAGCGGGCGGCGCTGGCGGCGCGACAGTTGTTGGACGACGGTGCCCAGGCCTTGGTGTCCTTCGGTACCGCCGCTGCCCTGCAGCCCGAATTGCGCCCGGGTACCCTGTGTCTGCCCCATGAGGTGCTCTGGCAAGAACAGCGCTGGGCCGCCGACGAATCCCTGCGCAGCCGGCTCCTGGCCAAACTGCCGACGCAGCGGCGTTGGCAGGTCTGCGGTCGTCCACTCCTCACGGTCGGCGAGGCCTGCGTCGAACCGCAGGGCAAGGAGGCGCTGGGGCGAAGCCATGGAGCGGCGGCCCTGGACATGGAGAGTGGTGCCGTGGCGGCCGTGGCCACTGAGGCGCAACGCCCGTGGCTCGCCGTGCGCGCCATCCTCGACCCACTGCAGCGCCGTCTTCCCAAGGCTGCTTTGGGTGGCGTGGATGCCTTTGGTCGCCTGCAACCGCGCGTCTTTCTAGGACTGCTGTCCCGGCGGCCGCAGGATCTGCCGGTGCTGATGGTTCTTGGCCGGGATCTGGAGGCGGCGAGTACCAGTCTGCGGCGGGCGGCCGAGTGTCTGCATGCGGGGCTGGACGCATGAAAGTCCTGGTGACGGGGGCGTCCGGCTTCGTCGGTAGTGCCGTTCTGCGGCGCCTGCAGGCGGAAAATCTGGAGATCCGTCTGCTGTTGCGTAAACCCTCCAGCGTCCTTGAAAGGGACGATGTGGAGTTGTGCTACGGCGATCTGCTCGAACCGGCGAGCCTCGAGGCGGCCGTGCAGGGTTGTCAGGCAGTTTTTCACGTGGCCGCCGACTATCGGCTCTGGGTACCGGACCCGGCGGCCATGATGCGCGCCAACGTCGACGGTACCGTTGCCCTCATGGAAGCAGCTCTGGCCGCCGGTGTCGAGCGTATCGTCTATACCAGCAGTGTTGCGGTACTGGGTTTCTATGGCGATGGTCGCCCCAGCGACGAGGCCGCCCCGTCTTCGTTGGACGACATGATCGGCAGCTACAAGCGCTCCAAGTTTCTTGCCGAGGAGGCCGTGCGCCAGATCCAGCAGCGGCACCAGGCCCCCATCGTCATCGTCAATCCCTCGACGCCCGTTGGCCCCGGCGATGTCAAACCAACCCCCACCGGACGCATGGTGCGGGATGCAGCGCTGGGACGTATGCCTGCCTACGTCGACACCGGTCTCAATATCGTTCACGTGGACGATGTGGCAGAGGGACACTGGCTGGCCTTCCAGCACGGACGACCGGGTGAACGCTACATCCTGGGGGGAGACAACCTGTCCCTGGCCGCCATCCTCACCCGCATCGCCGGGCTCACGGGTCGCCCCTCACCCCGTGTGCGTCTGCCGCGCAGCGCCCTGTACCCCGTCGCCTGGGCGGCGGAGGCCTGGGTGCGCGCCCGTGGCCGTGGCACACCCCTGGTGACGGTGGACGAGCTGCGCATGGCCGCCCATCGCATGTACTTCAGCTCCGCCAAGGCCGAAGCCGAACTCGGGTACCGCCACCGGCCGGCGGAAGAGGCTCTGCGCGACGCCGTGCGCTGGTTCTTGCAGACACCGGCCAGCTGAGCATGTCGGCCTGGGAAATCTGGCAGCTGCTCTGCGGGCTTCTGCTGGTGGCGAGTTTTGGTTACTGGGGCCTGGCCTGGCACTCCCTGCGACGCTGGCAGCCGCATCTGTTGGAGATGGACGACGGCAACGCACCGTCCGTGCCAGCCTGGCCCACCGTGAGTCTGCTCAAGCCCCTCCACGGTGCCGATCCCACACTGGCCGACCTCGTGCTGGCGGCTGCGCGGCAGAACTATCCCGACTACACCCTCATCTGTGGCGTACAGCAGGCCACGGATCCCGCCCTGCAGGTCCTGGAGGCGCTGCAGCGTCAGCACCCCCAGTTGCCCCTGCGCTGGCGCCTGCACGATTGCCGCCTGGGCAGCAATCCCAAGGTCAACAACCTCGCCGGAATGAGCGACCTCGGGCTTGCACCGGTCGTGGTGATCCAGGACGCCGACATCGCCGTAGGGCCCGACTATCTGCGCCGGGTCGTGGCCGCCCTGGAGGGTCCGCGGGTGGGGCTCGTGACCTGCCTCTATCGCCCGCGGCCGGACCGGCATTTCTGGTCTTCGGTGCTGGCAGCGCAGGTCCAGGAGCTTTTCCTTCCCTCGGTGCTCGTGGCCAATCGTCTCGGGCCGACCATCTATTGTGCCGGCGCCACCATGGCCCTGCGCCGCGACATGCTGGAGCTCTGCGGAGGCTGGCGGGCCATTGCCGACAGTCTTGCCGACGACTATGCCCTGGGAGCCCGCGTTCGAGCCCACGGCAAGGAGATCGCGCTGTCGAATTATGTGGTGGATACCCAGGTGATGGAAGCCGGTTTTCGCGCGTTCCATCGCCACGCCCTGCGCTGGGCGCGCACCACCCGTTCGGTACAGCCTTTGGGGCACGCTTTTTCTTTCCTGAGCTACCCCTTGCCTTTGACCATGATCCTCGCGCCCTGGCTCGGCTGGGGCGGCTGGATCCTCATCCCTGTGGTTCTCACGCTGAGGCTCGTGTACCATAGGGCGATTGCGAAGCTGCTCAAAAATCCCTTGCCGCCTGCGGCGGTACTGCTCGGCGACCTGCTCGCCCTGTGGATCTGGGCTGTGGCCTGGGTTTCACGTCGGGTATACTGGCAGGGGAGTGACTATGCCTACGACAGCCACGGTCGCATGCGTGGCGGAGACGGAGTGCAACGATGACCATGAAGACCTTGTTTTTGCAGGCGCCATCCTTTGAAGGCTTCGATGGTGGCGCGGGCTCGCGCTACCAAGCCAAGCGGGAGATCCGCTCGTTCTGGTTCCCCACCTGGTTGGCGCAGCCGGCGGCGATGATTCCCGGAAGCCGTCTGCTGGACGCTCCGCCTGCCGACGTCACGGTGGAAGAAACCCTCCGGGTAGCCAAGGATTACGAACTCTGCATCATCCACACCAGTACCCCTTCCTTCCCCTCGGATCTGCGCATGGCCGAGACCCTGAAGGCGCATTACCCCCAGATGCAGATCGGTCTGGTGGGTGCGAAGGTGGCGGTGGAGCCGGAAACCTCCCTGCAGGCCTCGCCCGCCATCGATTTCGTCGCCCGTGAAGAGTTCGACTACACCCTGAAGGAAATTGCCGAAGGGCGTCCCCTGGCGGAGGTGGACGGCATTCACTACCGCGACGCCGACGGCCGCATACATGGCAATCCTGACCGCGCCATGATCGAAGACATGGACGCTCTGCCCTTTGTGTCCGAGGTCTACAAGCGCGATCTGCGCATCGAGGACTACTTCATCGGCTATCTCAAGCACCCCTATGTCTCCTTCTACACGGGACGGGGTTGCCGCTCCCAGTGCACCTTCTGCCTCTGGCCGCAGACCGTGGGCGGGCACCGCTATCGTACCCGCAGTGCCGCCAACGTCCTGGAAGAAGTGCGCTATATCCAGAAGCAGTTCCCGCAGGTGCAGGAGATCTTCTTCGACGACGATACCTTTACCGACGACCGGCCGCGCGCAGAGGAAATAGCCCGTGGCCTGGGCAAGCTCGGGGTGACCTGGTCCTGCAATGCCAAGGCCAATGTACCCTATGAGACCCTCAAGGTCCTGCGCGACAACGGCTTGCGCCTGCTCTTGGTGGGCTACGAGTCCGGAGATCAGCAGATCCTCAACAACATCAAGAAAGGGCTGAAGGTGGAGGCGGCACGCAAGTTCACCAAGGATTGCCACGAGCTCGGCATTACCATCCACGGTACCTTCATCCTCGGCCTGCCGGGCGAAACCCGGGAAACGATCCAGAAAACCATCAATTTCGCCAAAGAAATCAATCCCCACACCATCCAGGTGTCGCTGGCAGCCCCCTATCCCGGAACCTACCTCTACAACCAGGCCAAGCGGGAGGGCTGGCTCACGGATGAGGATGAGGCGCACCTCGTCAACGATCGTGGGGTGCAGATCAGCCCCATGAGCTACCCGCATCTGAATCACACGGAAATCTTCGATTCGGTGGAGGTGATGTACAAGCGCTTCTACTTCCGTGCCGGCAAGATAGCCGAAATCACCGGTGAAATGCTGCGCAGCTCACAGATGATGAAACGGCGTCTGCGAGAGGGCGTCGAGTTCGTGCGTTTTCTGCGCCAGCGCCACGGTTGAGTGCCGCAGACCTCGCCCCGCGGCGTATCGTATTCAATGCCGACGACTTTGGTCTGGACGTTGCCGTCAATGAAGCGGTGGAGTCGGCATTCCGGAATGGCCTGCTCACCAGCGCCAGTCTGATGGTGTCGGCGCCTGCGGCCGCCGATGCCGTGGCCCGGGCGCGGGCGCTTCCGGGCCTTGGGGTTGGATTGCACCTGACCCTAGTGGACGGTACCCCAACCCTTCCCGCGGACCAGATTCCGGACCTGGTAGACGACCAGGGCCGTTTTGCCGCCGATCTCTGGCGCCGCGGTTTTCGTTATTTCTTCCTGGCACGCGTGCGTCGGCAACTTGCGGCGGAGATCCGGGCGCAGTTCGAGGCCTTTGCGGCAACGGGGCTGTCCCTGGATCACGCCAACGCCCACAAGCACCTGCACGTTCACCCCACCGTACTGCGCCTGCTGTTGGATATTGGCAAGGACTACGGGCTGGGCTGGGTGCGGCTGCCCTGGGAGCCGCTCCAGCTGAAACGTTGTATGGAAAAGCTGTCCTGGCAGGACAGCGTGGGCGCGTTGCTGCTCAGTCCCTGGGTGGGCCGTATGAAACGCCGGATTCGCGCTGCCGGCATGGCGTGTAACGACATTCTGGTGGGACTGCAGGCCACCGGGCGTATGGACAGCATGGCCTTGTCCCGGGCCCTGCACTGTTTACCCCATGGCGTCCTGGCGGAAGTCTATTTCCATCCCGCCAGTCGCCAGACGCCGCTACTGCGACAGTTGATGCCCCAATATCGCCCAGTGGCCGAGTGGCAATCCCTGTTGAATCCGGACCTTGCGAGCTATGTACGCGAGGCCTGTTTCGTGTGCGGGAGCTTCCGTGATTTTTCCGGCAGCCGATAGAGTGCTCGCGGGTCTGGGCAGGACCTACGTCCGTCTGCTGATGGCGGTTGTGGACGGATGCGTGCGTTTTTCCCGCGTCGTCCTGCTGTTTTTTCTGGTGGCCTTGGTGGCGTCGGTGTACTACGTGGTCGGTCATTTTGCCATCAACACCGATACCAGCGATGCACTGTCCCGCGATCTGCCGTTTCAGCAGCGCGAAGCGGCCTACAAAAAAGCCTTTCCGCAAGATCGCGACAGTATCGTGGTGGTCTTGCAAGGGCAGAATCGAAGCACCACGGATGGGGCGGTGGACCGCCTCCAAGCCTGGCTGCGCTCCCATCCCGAGACCTTCCCGCAGGTGTACGTGCCGGGGGGTGGATCCTTTTTCCAACGCAATGGTCTGCTCTATCTGCCGACGGCAAAGGTAGAGGAATTCGCCAAGCGTATCACCGACGCCCAGCCGCTCATCGCGCGCCTGTCGGCGGATCCCGGTATCGGTGGTCTCAGCAAGCTCCTCACCGAGGCGATAGATCATGAGCTTTCCGGTGGCAGTTCCCTGAGTGGTCTGACCAAAGTCTACGACGCCTTGAACGATGCCATCGTCGCCAACCTGCAGAACAAGCCCTACACCGTGTCCTGGGCCGAGCTCATGGGGGGCAGTCTGAACGATCTTGGACCGCGCAAACGCTTCGTCGTCGTTGAGCCACGGATGAACTTCCACGCTCTGGAGCCGGCTGCAGCCGCCATCCAGCGCTTGCAGGCGGGCCTCAAATCCCTGCATTTGGATCCGGAGCACGGCGTACAGGTTGGGATCACGGGCTCCGCCGTGCTCGACGCCGAACAGTTGCAGACCGTCAGCCACGGCGCTGCCTACTCGCTGATCCTGACCCTGATCCTCGAGATCCTCCTGGTCAGCATCGCCCTACGCTCGGCACGCCTGGTGACTGCGGTATTCGTGAGTCTGATCAGCGGGATCGCGTTCACGACGGCTTGGGCACTCTTTTTCATCGGTCCCTTCAATCTGATATCCGTCGCCTTTGCCATACTGTTCGTCGGCTTGGGGGTGGACTTCGGTATTCAGCTGTGCATGCGCTACCGCGAAGAGCTCTTCAATGGCGCGCCCCATCGTGAAGCCATGGAGCGCGTAACCCGCGGTATCGGCGGTGCTCTGACGCTGGCGGCGGTGGCCGCGGCCCTGAGCTTCTTTGCCTTTGTGCCCACGACCTACGCCGGCATCGTCGATCTCGGTCTCGTTTCCGGGGCCAGCATGCTCATTGCCCTGATCCTCACCCTGACCATGGTTCCGGCCATTCTCACGGTCTGGCCCATATCGTCCCAGTCTCTGCGGCGTGTCACCTACCCCCACTTTCAGAAGGTACCGACCCTCGCCCGTCATCCCATACACCGTTACGCCTACTGGGTCCTGACAGGCGTCGCCTTGTTGGCCCTCGCCGCCATCCCCGCAGCCCTGCGGGTATCTTTTGATTTCAACCCATTGCATATGATCGACCAAAAGGCGGAAGGGGTGCGAGTATTCGAGTCCCTGCTGGCCGATCCCGATACTGCTCCCTATCGGATCGAGGTGCTGCGCCCGAATATCGCCAGTGCCGTGGAAACCGCCAGGCAGCTGGACAAGCTACCCACCGTCGCGCGTACGGTCACCATCGACAGCTACATCCCCAAGGATCAGCAGGCCAAGCTTGCGATCCTGCAGAACCTGCAGATTCTCGTGCCGCCCTTTTCGCTGCTGATGCCCGCCACATTGACACCACCGGACGACTCGAAAAGTCTTGCGGATCTACAGAAGCTGCAAGGGAAACTACAGGAACTCATCGCGAGGCGGACGGCAGTATCGGCGGGGTCGGCGCCGCCCTCCGCTGAACTGCTTGCCGCACAGCGCTTGTCTGCAAGCCTCGCGCGTTTTCTGCCCGTTGCCCGCAAGGATCCCGCCCGCCTCCAAAGTCTGCAGGAGAGTGCGTTGGGGACTCTACCCAGCGAGCTGAAAAAGTTGGGAGAGGCACTCATGGCGTCGCCGGTGACCTTGAACACGCTGCCCGAGGACCTGCGGGAGCGTTACCTCGACGCCCGTGGACAGGCGCGGGTCGAGGTCTTCCCCAAGGAAAATCTCGTCAGTAACCGCAAGATGCTGGATTTCGTGCGTTCGGTGCAGCGGGTGGTGCCGGATGCCGTGGGCACACCGGTGATGCTCATAGAGGGCGGTGAGGCGGTGCTCTCGGCCTTTCGTCAGGCTACCTTCACGGCACTCATCGGCATTGCCCTGTTGCTGCTGGTGTCCCTGCGGCGCTATCGCGATGTGCTCCTCGTCATGCTTCCGCTGATGCTGGCGGCACTTTTCACGGTTGCGACCATGTCCCTGCTGGGGCTGAGCTTCAACCTCGGGAATATCATCGTCCTACCCCTGCTCATCGGCCTCGGCGTTGCCTTTGCCATCTATCTCGTGCTGCGCTGGCGCAGTGGAGTGGACGTTGCCCATCTGCTGCAGACCTCGACGCCCATGGCGGTATTCTTCAGCGGTCTGACCACCTTGAGTGCCTTTGGTAGTCTTGCCGTCTCCAGTGATCCTGGCATGGCCAGTCTCGGCAAAGCCCTGAGTCTGGCTTTGGCCATGGTTTTACTGTCCATTTTGCTGATCCTGCCGGCCCTGCTGCTGATCTTTACCCATTCGCCACAGGAAGAGGGTATGGCGGCGGACGAGGGGAGTTGAGCCCGTGCCCCGCGGGAAAATCCTGACGCTGCTGAGCTTCCTGGCGGGGCTCGGATTGACCGTTTATCTGGTGCGGGCCGAGGGCTGGCACGAGATCCTTGCCTTGCTGCGCGGAGCTGGCTGGCCCTTGCTCTTGCTACCCCTGGCGCACATCGTGCCCATCTTTCTCGATGCCATCAGTTGGCGCTGGCTCCTGGATCGCCCGCGGCGGGTATCCCTACTTTTCTTGACCTGGCTCGCACTGCTGCGGGAGGCCGTCAACGCGCTGTTGCCCGTCGCCCGCATTGGCGGAGAGGTGGTGGGCGTGCGTCTGCTCGGTAAAGCCGGCGTCCCTTTGTATACCGCGGCGGCTAGCGTGCTGGTGGAGGTAAGTCTGACACTGGCCAGCCAACTGGTTTTTACCTTGGCTGGTCTGATCATTCTCCTCGCGACCATCGCCGATCGCCAGATCGTCGAGTACACCTTGGTTTTCCTGCTCGCGGCCTTTCCGGCGGTGGCGGTTTTTTTCTGGCTGCAAAGCCGTGGGCGGCTCTTTGCCCGTCTGCAGAGTCTGTCCCATCGCTTTCTTGGAGCCGGGGAGTGGCTCGCGCGCGTGGTCGATCTCGCACATCTGGATCACGAGATTCAGCGTATCTACGGTAGGAATTGGGCGCTGTTGTGGGCCAATTTTTGGCAATTGGCGGGGCTTTTCGCCGGTGCCGTGGAGGTTTGGCTGACCTTCTGGCTGCTGGGGCACCCCATCCCCCTGTGGTCTGCGGTGCTACTGGAAAGCCTCGGACAGGCCCTGCGCAGCGCCGCATTTTTCGTGCCGGGGGGTCTTGGGGTACAGGAGGGCGGTTTCCTCCTGCTGGGCGCGGCGGTGGGTATCGGCCCCGATCTGGCCTTGGCCTTTTCCCTTGCCAGACGTCTGCGCGAGCTGCTCCTGGGTGTGCCATTGCTGGGTTCTTGGTATATTTACGAAGACCAGCGATGGCAGCAAAGATGGCGTAGACAGGAAGCTTCGAGGGAGGGTGCGATATGACGGCAGCGTCGGCCGAGATGACTCCTAAGAGTCACAAGGATCTTTTTTGCCGATTCTTTCACGACACACACATCGAGTTTGACCCGCGGCAGATTGCGTGGCCAAAGCTGGATCCCGAAGCGGAGCAGCGTCTGAAATCCTTGCCCTTCTGGGGAGAGGCCGTCGCCACGGAGAGCGTCACCGCCCGCATGGTGCAGCACATGGCCGACTGCGAGAAGGATCCCGTGGTCAAGGCGGCCGTGGCCCTGGATGGCTTTGAGGAGCGGCGCCATGCCGAGTTGCTCAGCGCCTTGATGGAACACTACGGCATCACCATCCCGCCCCTCCCGACACCCCCTGCCATCCGCGACCCCTACTGGGAGTTCCTCTACACGGGTTACGGGGAGTGTCTGGACTCGTATTTCGCCTTTGGCCTCTTTGCTGCCGCCAAGAAATCGGGTTTTTTCCCTGAGGAACTCGTGAAGATCTTCGATCCCATCATGCAGGAAGAGGCGCGCCACATCCTCTTTTTCGTCAACTGGCTTGCCTGGTATCGTCGCCAGTTGCCTTGGTATCGTCGTGTTCTACTGGAGTTCCAGCGCATTCAGGTAATCGCTCTGCAGGCCTGGGCGCGCATTCAGACGGCGCGCGGACTGGGCGGCCGAGAATCCGCCGAGAACTTCACCCTCACGGGCCATGAGGAGGTCAGTCAGGACATGAGTCTCGCGGAGCTTCTGGCCTTATGCCGCCAGGAAAACGAGCGGCGTTTCAGTTACTACGACAAGCGCCTGCTGCGGCCAAAGCTGGCGCCCCGGATAGCGAATTTTCTTTTCTTCTTTCTGGCGCGGCGCAAGGCAGCCTGAGGGACTGACCGCATGGTCGACATACGATTCGGTATGTTATAGTTTTGGCCGTTGAGCCGCAGTGCTTCGGATAGGAGAGGCAAGAATGGGTGTTCCCTTGGTGCAAAGCTATCGGGTCGGTCGGTACATTCTCGCGCAGAAGCTGCGCCGGCGCCGTCGCTATCCCTTGGTGCTCATGCTCGAGCCCCTGTTCCGTTGCAACCTGGCCTGCGCTGGCTGCGGCAAGATCGATTATCCCGATGAGACCCTGGACAAGCGCTTGTCCGTGGACGAGTGCATCGGTGCCGCTGAAGAATGCGGTGCGCCCATCGTCTCCATCGCCGGGGGAGAACCGCTCATTCACAAGGAGATGCCCGCCATAGTCCAGGGCCTCATCCAGCGCAAGCGTTTCGTCTATCTGTGCACCAACGCCTTGCTGCTGAAAAAGCGGATGGACGACTATAAGCCCTCGCCCTATCTCACCTTCTCGGTACACCTAGACGGTAACGAGCATCGCCACGACACGTCCGTCTGTCAGCCGGGAACCTACCAGCGGGCCACGGATGCGATCCGCGAGGCGGTGGCTCGAGGTTTCCGTGTTACGGTCAATTGCACCCTGTTCCAAGGTGAGCAAGCCGAAGAGATCGCGGCCTTTCTCGACGATTGCAAGGCCTTGGGGGTCGAGGGCGTGACCATTTCCCCCGGCTTCAATTACGAGCGGGCGCCGCAGCAGGAAGTGTTCATGAAGCGGCAGGCGTCGCGGCAACTCTTCCGTGATCTTTTCCGCATCGGCAAGGAGCGCAAGGCGGGTTGGAAGTTCAACCAGTCCAGCCTGTTTCTGGATTTTCTGGCGGGCAATCAAAACTATCAATGCACACCCTGGGGCAACCCTACCCGTAATATCTTCGGTTGGCAGAAGCCCTGCTATCTGCTGGTGTCCGAAGGGTATGCCCAAAGTTTTCAGGAACTCATGGAGACGACCCCCTGGGACAGGTATGGGTTGGGACGTAACAGCAAATGCGACCAGTGTCAGGTGCATTCGGGTTTCGAGCCCACGGCGGTGAACGATACCTTCGCCCATCCTCTGAAGGCGCTCAAGGTAGCCTTGTTCGGTCCGCGTACCAGTGGGCCCATGGCGCCGGACATGCCCAGCAGCCCTCCCAGTGCATCGGCCAGTCATCCCGTGTTTCCCCTGCGCGTGGAACGCTAGACGGGGGATTTTCTTTGGCATTCACGTGAGTGCGTGCAGGAGTAAAGTAATGCAGCGGAAGCGTTTGCCTTTGTTGTTTGGGGTCACCGCGGTAGTCCTGGGAGTTTACGCTCCCATGGGGGTGGCCGCAGGTGCCGTCCCGGCCAAGGCGACGGCCGAGACGGCATCGGAAAAGCCGGCCTTGGGCTCGCCCGATGGGGCCATCGAGAGTCTCGATGCGGCACTGCTCAAATCCATGGAGCTCGGAAAGTCCGCCGGCTACTCCCGGCGCTATCGGGTGGTCGCGCCCGTGGTTTCGCGGGTCTTCAATTTCGAGCGCATTGCCGAACTGACCCTGGGTCCGGATTGGCAGAAGCTCAGCGCCGCGCAGCAGAAAACCTTCGTCGAGGTTCTGAGGGAATACACCATAGCCACCTACGCGGGACGCTTCGACAGTTATGCGGGCGAGCACTTTGCCATCGTCCAGACGCAGACGTTCCAGCCTGGTACTGAGGGCGTTTATGCGACCCTGACGGAGCACGATGGCAAGGTGCACCGTTTCGATTACCTGTTGCAGAAAGAGGGGGACGATTGGCGTATCGTCAATGTGGTTGCCGATGGTGTCAGTGATCTTGCCCTGAAAAGGGCGGAGTACACCGAGACCCTGCGTAAAAAGGGTTTCGACGCCCTCATTCAGCATCTCAAGAAACAAATCCAGGCCTATCGCGATGGAGATAAGCAATGAAAGGTTGGCGCGCATGCCTGGGGTCCGTCGTCGTCGCTGCGGCGCTGAGCGGGTGTGCGACCACAGGGGGACCGAAGACCGTTGCCCAGCAGGGTCCGGATGATCCCCTGCAAGCGGTGAACCGGCCCATCTTCCACTTCAACATGGGCCTGTACGATTACGTTCTGAAGCCGGTGGCTCGGGGCTACAGGGCAGTGACTCCCGGCTTTTTTCGGCAGGGGGTGAGCAATGTCTTCGCCAACGCCGATACGCCTTACATTTTTGTCAACGATTTCCTCCAAGGTCGTGTGCAGATGGGAATGGAAGACCTGAGCAGGTTTCTCGTCAACACGATTTTTGGTCTCGGTGGTCTGTTCGATGTGGCAAACAAGCTCGATCTGCCCAAGCACGAGAACAGCCTGGGCGTGACCCTGGGGGTCTGGGGTGTGCCTCAGGGGCCGTACCTCGTTCTGCCCTTCTATGGTCCAAGTTCCCTGCGCAGTTTGCCGGGTCTCGCTCTGGCCATCTTTACGGGACCAACCTATTACGTTTCCAGCAGTAATGCCCAGTATGCCCTGACCGGCATGGGGATCATCAATACCGGTTATGTCAATGAGCCGAAGATCCGTATGGTCCAGGAAGCCGTCAATCCCTATGTCTTCATGCGTAATGCCTGGGAGCAGCACGAGCAGTACCTCATCGATGGCGGCAAGGTGACTTCCTCCCAACTCTTGCAGGGATTGGATCTGCCGCCTCCATCCGAACCCGCGGCGCCGTCACGGTCGACGGCCGATCGACCCTAGAATCTGCACAGGCAGGAGCAGGAAATGGCTTTCACGATCGATACGGTAAAGCGCACCGCCAGTCTTGCGCGTCTGGCCTTGCCTGAGACCGAGCTCGAGCAGGTCGCGGAGCAGCTGGAGGGTATTCTCGTCCTCATCGAAAAACTGAGCGCAGTGTCCACCGAGGGCGTGGAGATCATGGCGCATCCCCTGGAGATGCAGCAGCCACTGCGTGAGGACCGTGCCCACGAACGCGACCTTGCAGGTCGAGATGCCAACCTGAAGAATGCGCCGCAGAGTGCCGACGGCCTGTTTCTGGTTCCCAAAGTCATTGAATAACGGAATAGGAGTCTGTGTGGAACTCCACGATCATGGTCTTGCCGACCTGCGCCGCCTGCTGCAACGAAAGGAAATTTCCGCCGTTGAGCTGACCACGGTTTTTTTGCAGCGCATCCAATCCCTCGACTCCCAGCTGCAGAGTTTCATTACCCTGAACGAGGAAGGCGCTCTTGCCAGCGCACGCCGTGCCGACGAGCAGCGGGCGGCGGGCTCCGTCGCTCCCTTGCTGGGTCTACCCATTGCCCACAAGGATATTTTCTCCACCCGTGGACTGCGCACCACGTGCGGTTCACGCATGCTCGAGAACTACGTCCCTCCCTTTGACGCCACCGTGGTGGAACGTCTGGAGCAGGCGGGTACCGTGGTGCTGGGCAAGCTCAACATGGACGAGTTCGCCATGGGCTCCTCCAACGAGACTAGCCATTACGGTGCCGTGCGCAATCCGTGGGATACCCGGCTGGTTCCTGGCGGCTCCTCGGGTGGCTCGGCGGCGGCGGTGGCAGCGGGTCTGGCGCCGGCGGCAACGGGTACCGACACCGGCGGTTCCATCCGCCAGCCGGCGGCCTTTTGCGGTATCACGGGCCTGAAGCCTACCTACGGCCGGGTGTCCCGCTATGGCATGATCGCCTTTGCCTCCAGCCTCGATCAGGCCGGTCCCATGGCCCGTAGTGCCGAGGATTGTGCGCTGCTCATGGATGCCATGGCGGGACACGATCCCCGGGATTCCACCAGCCACCCCCGTGCAGCGGGAGAGTTTTCCGCAGGCCTCCAGCGCCCGGTGCAGGGCCTGCGCATCGGTGTGGCGGAGGAGTTTTTTATCGACGGTCTCGACACCCAGGTGGCCGATCTGGTCCGCGCGGCCATCGCTCAGCTTGAGGACATGGGGGCGCGAATCGTCCCCATCCACCTCCCGCACAACGCGGTGGCCGTAAGCGCCTACTACGTGCTGGCGCCGGCGGAGGCCTCCAGTAATCTCGCCCGCTTCGATGGTGTGCGTTACGGCCACCGCAGCCGGGACGTGGACAATCTCCAGGAGTTGTACCTGCAATCGCGCTTCGAGGGTTTCGGCGCAGAGGTACGTCGTCGCATCCTCATCGGTACCTATGTGCTGTCGGCCGGTTATTACGATGCCTACTATCTCAAGGCCCAGAAAGTACGTAGCCTCATACGCGAGGACTTTCGTCGGGCCTTCGCCGAGGTGGACCTCATCGCCGGGCCCACCACACCCACGGCGGCTTTTGCCCTGGGTGCCAAGCGGGAAGACCCCGTCTCCATGTATCTGGCGGATATCTACACCATTGCGGTAAACCTGGCGGGCATTCCCGCACTCAATCTACCTTGCGGCTTCACCCGTGAAGGCTTGCCCGTGGGCATGCAGCTCATGGGAAATTACTTTGCCGACGAATTGCTTCTGGCCGTGGGCCACGCTTATCAGCAGTCCACGTCGTGGCATCGTCAGCGTCCGAATCTGGCGGAGGTGCAGAGGTGAGTTGGGAGGTCGTCATTGGTCTCGAGGTACACGTACAGCTCAACACGCAGAGCAAGATATTCTGCAACTGTCCCACCCGCTATGGTGCAGAACCCAATCGGCACACTTGTCCCGTCTGCCTGGCACTACCTGGGGCACTACCGGTCCTCAATGCCGCAGCCGTGGACAAGGCCATCGCCTTTGGCCTGGCTGTGGGCGCAGAAATACATCAGCGCAGCGTCTTTGCCCGTAAGAATTATTTCTATCCCGATCTACCCAAGGGCTATCAGATCAGTCAGTATGAGATTCCCATTGTCGGTCGCGGCCAGTTGGCCCTGACCTTGGCCGATGGCACGGAAAAGATCGTCGGTATCACCCGCGCACATCTGGAAGAAGACGCCGGCAAGTCCCTGCACGAGGCGTTCTCGGCGGAAACCGGTATCGACCTCAATCGTGCCGGCACGCCGCTTCTGGAAATCGTGTCCGAACCGGATATGCGCTCGCCGGCGGAAGCGGTGGCCTACCTCAAGAAACTGCACGCCCTGGTCCGCTATCTGGATATCTCCGATGGCAATATGCAGGAGGGCTCCTTTCGCTGCGACGCCAACGTCTCCCTGCGCCGCCCGGGCGAGCCCTTTGGTACCCGCGCCGAAATCAAGAACCTCAATTCCTTTCGCTTCCTTGAAAAAGCCATCGAGTACGAGATGGAACGCCAGCAGGATCTGCTCGAATCCGGCGCCGAGGTGGTTCAGGAAACGCGCCTGTTCGACGCCAATAAGGGTGAGACGCGCTCCATGCGCAGCAAGGAAGAGGCCAACGACTACCGCTATTTCCCCGATCCGGATCTCCTCCCATTGGTGCTCGAGCCGGCGCAAATCGAGGCCGTGCGTGCCTCCTTGCCGGAGCTACCGGACGCGCGGAAACGGCGCTTCATGGAGCAGTATGCGCTGCCTGCCTACGACGCTGGCGTGCTCACCAGCAGTCGCGCCCTGGCCGATTACTACGAGGTCGTCGCCGAGGGTGTGGATGCAAAGCTCGCGGCCAACTGGATCATGGGTGACCTGTTGGGCGCCTTGAACCGCAGTAATGGAGAAATCGAATCCTGTCCGGTGCCGGCAGAGCAGATGCGCAGGTTATTGCAGCGCATCGAGGATCAGACCATCTCCGGGAAGATTGCCAAGGATGTTTTCGAAGTACTCTTCGAGAAGGGTGAGGATGTCGACACCATCATCGAGCGCAAGGGGCTGCGCCAGATTACCGACGTCGAGGCAATCACCAAGCTCATCGATGCGGTCTTGGCCAAGAATCCGGGGCAGGTGGCCGATTATCGGTCGGGTAAGGAAAAGCTGTTTGGCTTCTTTGTGGGACAGGTCATGAAAGCGTCCCAGGGCAAGGCAAATCCGGAGCAGCTCAATCGCCTGTTACGAGAACGGCTGGACAACCCGTCCTGAATCGTAGGCGAGCCTCCGCCACCCGCTCCAGAGCGAGGATTGCTCTGGGGCGGGGCGGCGTCTATCCTTAGGATGCGGGCGGTACAGTCGCCGGTGTCTCGGCGACGAGCTTGAGGAATTCCGCGAAGGGCCCCATGTTTTCCATGGCTTCCATCTTCGGTCCCTTGAAATTGAGCCGACCAAACATCATGGCCATCATGGGTGAGCCCATGTGATACCAATCGTGGGTGGTGGCCCACATTTTGTAGTCGTAATTGTAGTTCAGTTTCTTGACTTTGACGGCGCCGCCGTAAATACACATGGCTTTGCCATCCTTAGGAGCGATCTCCAACTGGACAGGTTCTACGCCTTTCAAGCTGGAGTCTGAAATCTCCATGACTTTGTAGCCCTGCTTTCCGTCGTTCTTGATCCAGGCGCCGGCTAGCTTTTCCGTGAGGGTCGCGTTTCCGTTCCATGCCGTGCACAGATCCTTGGCCCAGCCCGGAGACATGAATTCTGGGGCGTCACTGGCGCAAGCGGCGGTGGACGCTGCCATTCCCAATCCCAATAGTGCCAGGCACACGGTTCTTTTGATCATCGATGCTCTCCTTTCTCTATCCCGCAGAATTGCGGGCTTTCTCATAAAGCCCACCTCAGTATATTGGTCCACGGGCCGATCTCCTAGCAAGGGCTTTTGATCCGGGAATAAATTTCAAAGAGATATAACATCATAATATAACCAGATACCATAAAATGTCGCGCGCAGTGTCGGGTTGGCCGACGGTTGCGCCGTACATGCCATCGACTGCAGTGACCGGGAAGACGTTTTCCGTTACCTGGACTTTGGATTTTTAGGGCTTTGCATTAGACTAGTCAAGCCACGGAGGTGTGGCAGAGTGGTTGAATGCACCGGTCTTGAGGCATCGAGCCCACCACGGGAAACCATGGTGGTGACAGGAATCAAATTCGGCGAAGCCCCTGGGCTATAGTCCCGAGGTAATGCCGAGCCAAGCTGGAGCAATCCAGAAGGTGTAGAGATCAGACGGTTCCCACCTAAGGCCCCAGCGGGCTAGGGTGAAGGCATGATCCAGACTCCAAAGACCCAAAGGGTTGGTGGCGAAAGCCATAGTGGGTACGGAAAACCGGCAGGGGTTCACGCCCCTCGTGAGTTCGAATCTCACCGCCTCCGCCATACACAGGCGTCCGATGGGCATGGCGGTAATACCACGCCAGATAGCTTTGTGTCCCACCCGATAACCTGCGGTATCTGCGTGCATCGCCTAGGATGAGCACTCAGCGGGTCGCTGCGCTGAGGGGACAATGACGTAACCCACACCAGTTTGGGTTCTGCCGCTGTCTGCCGGTTACTGGAGGGAAGCCGCGGCGTCGTGCCCAGCCCAGCGGCGGGATCAGGACGCTCGCTGTGACCTTTTAGCGCGGTATACTGCGCCTTTTCCGTACTTCTACGGTGACTTTCCTGCTCTCCGCAGCTGCAGGACGCTGGGACACCGCACTGGTCGGACTGTCCTCGGGTATGTCGAGGTCCTTGGGGTACCAAAACTGCGGTTTGCCTGCGGGAGAAGTAGACGATGGAGCCGTCGAGTGCTCTTGCTGCGGCACTCCCTCCTGGTGGTCGCGATTCCTTTTGCGTTCCGGGGTGATTCCATACTGCGGTGCGACGATGGGCATAACGCTCCCTGACAATGCCAGGACGGGTGAGTCTTACTGCTAAACCCCCCCGAACTTCTGACCAAAAGCCCTGGGTGTGTGCGTCATTACCCAATGACGGACACCCAGCACCCTAACCTAGTGCCGTTAGGATATCAGAAAATCCTACTCCTAGGCAAAGCCTTACGGGTTGACCGAGGAGGGCGCCCACGCTGAGAGGAGCGGCCTAGGGTGAGACTCTGCTGCCACAGAGGCAAAGCGAGGAACTCGTTCATCGGGGGGGGGCGCAAAGCGTACTCGAGTGCTCCTCGCCTCCACTGTGGCTGAGCCGTTGATCTCGCGGGCGGCTATCCGTCTGGGAATAGTTCCGCCTGATATCTATAACATAATAACATAATAATATTTCAAGTTGTTTGTAATTGTGTATTTTATTGGAGCAATCGTCTCAATAAGAAAATTCATCTGTGATTACTCATTCTAGTAAGCTATACATTGGATCGTAGTGATCTGAACTACCGGGTCAAACCGTGGGCCGGCACAGCGCGATGCTTCAAATGGCTCAGACGTCGAAAGTTAAGGAGTGCGATGCCATGCGTGAACCCTCGGTCAAAGCGGGGCCCAGCATCTACGCAACGTCCGGAAGTCTGGGGCAAGACCGATAGCCCTTGATTCTGGTGGACTCGGCACTCCTTATCCAAGCGGAATCGGTTGTCCTGATTCTTGGGAGGCTGGCTACAAATTGGAGTTTCTTGGAATGACCAAAAAAACATGGTCCCGGATGGGACGTTATGCCGCAATACTGCTGACAACACTGCTACTGGGTGGCTGCGCGCGCCATTCACCCTGGTGGATTTTTGATCCGAAGGGGGTAGGTGCGCACGCCAGTTACGATTACATGATGATCGACGTTGCTGTGATGTTAAGCATCGTTGGTCTCACTGCCATCATGATTGTCTGGTTCATGATCCGTTATCGCAAGGGTGGAGGTGGAGGCAAATACGATGGCAAGTGGAGCCACTCCATGACCATTGAGTTCTTCACCTGGGGCATTCCCATTGTCGCCGTCGCCTTTCTCTCCTGGGCGGTCGCCGTCAACGGTAGCTTTGCGCTCAATCCGTATAACCCCACGGTCATTACCCACACCATGAAGCCCAAAGGTGACCCCATCGATGTCGACGTGATTGCGACGGATTGGCAATGGCTGTTTATCTATCCGCAATTTCACCACATCGCCGTAGCCAACGAGTTGGTGGTGCCAGCTCATACTCCGGTCTTTTTCAAGTTGACGTCGACGGCAGTCACTACCGACTTTTTTGTCCCACAGCTGGTTGGGATGATTGATGTCATGCCGGGTATGCGTACCAAGGATGCCATGGAGGTACCCCAAACAGGGGTCTATCAGGGCATAGCCGCAGATTATTGCGGCGCCGGTACGTCCTGGATGCTGTTCAAAACCCGGGTAGTGAGTATGCGGCAATTTCACCAGTGGGTTGACATGGCCGAGCAGCAACCAAGCACCATGAACTACCATCAGTTCAATGAATTTGCCCGACCCTACATCAATGTGCACTACAAAACACCCATATACGGACATGTGGAGCCCGGTCTTTTCAATCACGTGATACTGGAAGTGATGAATGGCAAGAAATGGCCAATACCCATGTTCATGACGGAAAACATGTACGCCTATTTGCAAAAGCAGGCGAAAGAGCATCGCGCCTGATTCTTGCCGGAAGGAGATAAATCATGCTGGTTCATGTACCCGGACCCTGGAGTCCGTTGCTCGGGCGACTTGCCCTCTCTGAGATTCCTTACAAGAATCTCATTCTTGCTCCTCTGTTTGTGGTGATCGTCCTCATTGGCCTTGCCCTTGTCGCCTGGATTACCAAGCGCGGTTTGTGGGGCTACCTCTGGAAGGAATGGTTTACTACGGTCGACCACAAGAAGCTCGGGATCATGTATGTTTTCCTGGGTCTCGTGATGCTGTTCCGCGGCTTCATCGACGGGCTCATGATTCGCACCCAACAGATGCTCGCTGTGGGGCCGGGTGACAATGGGATCAAGGCGATGGGGGCCATCCACGGTTACCTTACGCCCTTCCACTTTGGCCAAATCTATAGCGCGCACGGCTTGATCATGATCTTGCTGGCGGCAACTCCGCTTCTGGTCGGGTTGATGAACATTATCGTTCCCCTGCAGATAGGCGCCAGAGATATGGCTTTTCCGTATCTGAACGCTCTGGGTTTCTGGATTACGGCGGCTGGTGCAGCGCTGATCATGATCTCCCTTTTTGTGGGGGATTTTTCTCACAATGGCTGGTTTGGCTATGCACCGATTTTCGAATTGTCCTACAGCCCAGGTGTTGGTGTCGATTATTGGATCTGGACTCTGGAGCTGATTGCCCTGGGAACCACGCTTGGCAGTATCAATTTCCTGGCGACGGTGGTGAAGATGCGTGCGCCTGGCATGACCTGGGGGCGGCTTCCCGTGTTCACCTGGTCGGCCGTGTCTGCAAACATAATCGCCCTGACCTCGTTCCCTTGTCTTCAGGTTGCCCTGGCGCTGGTGGGTGCGGACCGGTATCTCGGCACGCACTTCTTTACCGCTGGCTTCGGTGGGAATTTGATGCTGTATACCAATCTGTTTTGGCTCTGGGGACATCCTGAGGTGTATTTCGTCATTCTCCCCGCTTTCGGTATGTTGGGAGAAATCATCCCTACCTTTTCCGAAAAACCCTTGTTTGGCTATGTGGCCATGGTACTAGCCACCTTTGCCATCGCCGGTGTGTCGTGGATCGTTTGGTTGCACCATTTCTTCACCATGGGGATGGGGCCCTACGTCAGCACGGAGTTCAGTGTTGCCACGATGCTCGTAGGCATTCCAACGGGTGTCAAGGTGTTCAACTGGGCCTTTACCATGTACCGAGGCCGTATTACCTATACCGCGGCCATGCATTGGGCCCTTGGTGCGCTGTTCCTTTTGCTCATCGGTGGTCTGACGGGAATGATGCTATCCGTGCCGGCTATCAATTACATGGTGCATAACAGCGTGTTTGTGGTCGCGCATTTTCATATGATGCTGTTGTGTATTGTCTATGCCGTCTTCGGCGCGGTGATTTACTGGTGGCCCAAGGTCTTTGGCTTCCGGCTGAGTGAGGCCTGGGGCAAGATCATGTTTTGGCTCTTCAGTGCCGGTACGGCGTTGGTATTCATTCCCATGTTCATGTTGGGTTTCATGGGAGAGACGCGACGTCTGGATTGGCCATTTGATCCGCACTGGGCAGGGATGTTCGACATTCAGGAAGTGGGCATAGCCGTTTACGTGATGTCGGTGGTCTCTTTCGTGGTACTACTGTATGTCAGCATTCGCGATCGCGCCAAAGAACGCGTTGGTGGCGATGCCTGGGGTACTTCTCGCTCTCTGGAATGGCTTACGGATTCGCCGGCGCCTTTTTATAACTTTGCCATGGTTCCGGAGATCAATGCTCGCGACGAGGTGGCCTGGCGTCGTGACCACGGTTTGTTGGGTGTGCGTCCGAAGCACTTCAAGCCGATTCACATGCCCAACAATACGGCTATTGCCCTCTATATTGGCGCCGCACTCTTCTTCTTGGGTTTCGGTCTGACCTGGAGGATCTGGTGGTTGAGTGGTGTTGCCCTGGTGGCAACGGTCGCCCTCATGATCTGGCGCTCGGCCAAGGGCGATCCTGGCTATGTCATCTCCGCTGAGGAGGTTGAGCGACTGGATCGGGCGGCGCAGCAGAAGATGCCCGTCGACGGCGGCGGTACGGTGCCCGTGGGCGGTTTTGCCGGTGGGCACGTCACCGCCTATTCCCGTGAGCTGTCGGAGAACGACCGCAGAAATCCCGGGCCGGGTTCCTGGTAAGTCCGAAGGTCAGGTGACGGTCGCGCCTAGTGCGGGTCGTCACCGCCCCCAGATTGAGGAGAAACGTTCATGAGTCATGCTGAAACGGTAGTGGATCCCGATAAGGTCCGATTGTGGTCCGAGGATTACGACGGCCACGATGTGATTTCCACGCGCACCTTTGGATTTTGGATGTACGTGCTGAGCGATGCCATGCTCTTTGCGACGCTGTTCGCGGCCTATGGCGTGCTGAGTTATCCGCACAGCTATTACACGGGCCCGACGCCAGCGCAGTTTGTTACCCCGTGGTACACCTTCACGCAGACCATGGCGCTTTTTCTAAGCGTTCTGATCTACGGCTGGGCCATGACGAGCCTGAAAGAGGGCAACAAATCGGGCGTAATCAACGGATTGCTTGGCGCCTTGGTTCTCGGTGTGCTTTTTCTGGCCCTGGACATACACGATGTGATGCGCCTCATCGCCGCCGGAATAACGCCGGAGGTCAGTGGTGGGCTCTCGGCCTTCTACTGTCTCACCCAGGTCCACGCGGCCCACATTTTTGCCGGTCTCATCTGGATTGTGGTCATGCTCTGGCAGGTGGCGCGCAAGGGAGTCACTGAGGATGTCGTGGGACGTCTCATCAGCCTGCGTATGTTCTGGCAATTTCAGGCTGTGATGTGGGTATTCATCTATGTCTTTGTTTATTTGTGGGGGTATATGTCATGACGCATGGTCACGCCAATCCCATAGAGCATCCTGAGGTCCAGATGGCCAGTCGTCGTGGCTATCTTACCGGATTCATTCTCGCGTCCGTATTGATGGCTTTGGCCACCTTCTTGGTGTCCAGTCACGCGCTGCCGCCCTTCGCCCTGCTTCTGGCCATTATGGCCTGTGCGGGTTTTGCGGTCATTGCCCAGGTGTACTTCCTGCTACACATCGATATTTCCGAGCATAACATCTGGAACACCGTGGCCTTGGTAGCATTCGTTCCTTTGTTTGTCATCACCATAGGGCTCACCTGGTGGATGTTCTCCCAGCTGTACCTACGCACCATGCCCTCGATTCCCGGTATGCCGGGGATGCACTGAGCAGCACTTGGGCTCTGTCGCCCAGCGTATCTCAGAGTCCGGGAGGGGCAAGGGGGGTGTTCCCCTCCTTGCCTTTTTTTTGTGAGTGCACGCAGCGGGGCCTCGCCCCAAAGCGATGCGATGGATGACGAACTGGAGGAACTGTGCCATCTGGTACAGCTCAACCGTCCAGACCGGCGCATCGGCACGGTCATGAGATGGTGTCAGCCACGCAACATCTCGAGGGTAGAGGGGAAAAAACCAAATATTACAGTCTTGTGTTGTCTCATTAGACCATGCGCGTCGCAGGCTAAACCTGTGGCATACAGTTTGCTTTACACTCTATAGCACGACCAAGGAGATCACAATGACCGTAAAATCTGTCCTGCTCGCAGCTGGATTGTGTTTGCTGCCGGGCTTGGCCTGCGCACAGGCAAGCCCGGTGTACATCGAGAAGATCGATATGCCCATGGCTGCCGCAGCTCACGAAGTAGAAAGTGTGCTACACGATGGTGGTTACAAGATCGTGTTGAAGCTCAACATACTGAAACTTATCGGTGCCCAACAGAAAACTCTGAAGATTCCCGACTTCAATACGCGGCACTTCAGCGACATACGGGCCATCGTTTTCTGTAATCCTTTCGATTTCAGCAAGCTCATCAACAGCTCTTGGCCGGTGGCTGCAGGATGTCCCCTGACGCTGGACATCTTTTCAAAAGGGCAGACCAGTTATGTCGTGTATGGCTTACGTGCCGACTACGCGCTTACTCCAAAAAGTCGCCAAATTGCGGAAAGTCTCGATACGTCGGTAATCAAGGTGTTGCAGGGGATACCCATGTCGCGGGTGGAGAAGGGCGTACCCAATATTGCCAAAAAGTAGTGTGAGTTGCAGGAGTGAGTGGTTCCCTACGGATATGGAAGGAAAAATCATGGAAAGAAGGAAGTTCTTGAAGCAGTCTCTTGTGGTATCGGCCATGGTATCCGCCGGTGGCGCCTTGCTACCGAGTCTGGCTCGCGCCGCAAATGTTCCCGGATGGCCAGCCAAGGAGTTCGATGCCAAGGTTCTGGATCAGGCGATGCAGGACAGCATTGGCAAGACCTCCGTCCCGGTATCGCCGGCCGTGCATCTGACAGCGCCCACCATTGCTGAAAATGGAGCTGCGGTTCCGGTTACCGTGGATGTCGATCACCCAATGACCGCAGACAACTACATCGACGCCGTGTTTCTTTACGTGGATCACAATCCGACGCCTCTGGCGAGCGCATTTTTCTTTAGTCCGGAAAACGGTCGCGCATATTTCCAGGAGCGAATCAAGATGGCCAAGACCGACATGGTGCGGGCTGTTGCGCGGACGAACAAGGGTGAGTTGATGTCCTCGAAGCCGCAGGAGGTGAAAGTGACCATTGGTGGTTGCGGAGGCTGACCTTTCTACGCACCGAATTCCCGCATTCTGTTTCTTTGGAGATTGATTCATGGCTGATTTAGGTAACCCGATGATTCGTATGCCCGCCCACGCCAAGAAGGGGGAGGTGGTAGAGGTCCGTTCGTTGATCATGAACCCGATGACCACGGGTTTACAAAAGAACAAGCAAGGCAAGCTCATTCCTGCCCACTTCATTCAGACGGTGACGGTGACCTTTGCAGGCAAACCCCTGTGCCATCTGGACTGGAGCACCGCTATCAGCGCCAATCCGTACCTTGCCTTCAAGATGCGCGCTGAGCGCAGTGGTACCTTGGCGATGACTTGGAAGGACAATCAGGGTGGCTCGTGGACGGCGGAGGCAAAGATCACCGTCGCCTGAATCGCGCGTTTTAGAACAGGAGTGTAGCCGCATGAACTTATCACGAAGAGATTTTATGGCCATCCTGGGCGTAGCTGGTGCCAGCGGGTTTCTGGCACCCGGCGCTGTGGCCGCATCCTGGGGATCGGGTAAGGATCCCTACGAGATAAAACCCTACGGTAACGTAACCCTATTGCACATCACCGATACCCACGCGCAGTTGCTGCCGGTCTGGTGGCGCGAGCCCGGTACCAACATCGGTACCCGGCAGCAGCACGAGTGGGGCGTGACGCCCCACTTGGTGGGCAAATGGAAGCTGGATTACTACGGCATCAAAGCAGATACCCCAGAGGGTTATGCGCTGTCTTGCCTGGACTTCGACGCCATGGCGCACAAGTACGGCAAGATCGGCGGATATGCGCATATCGCGACCCTGGTCAAACGCTATCGTGAACAGTTGGGTAACCGTGCGATCCTGCTGGATGGCGGCGATGCGTGGCAGGGTTCCGCCACGAGTCTGTGGACCAAGGCCGAGGACATGGTCGGGGCGCAGAATTTGCTCAAGGAGGATTATTTTGTCGGTCATTGGGAATTCACCTACGGTGCCGACCGGGTTGAGTATCTGCTCAAGCACAAGCTCAACGCGAAGTTTTTGTCCCAGAATGTCTTTACTATCCCCTGGGATGAGCCGGTCTTCGATCCCTACGACATTCGTGAGATCAACGGCCGCAAGGTGGCCATCATCGGCCAGTCTTTCCCGTTCACGCCCATTGCCAACCCGGCCTACTTCATTCCCAAATGGTCGTTTGGCATCCATCCGCAGCACATGCAGAAAATGGTGGACGAGTGCCGCGAAAAACACCACGCCGATGTCGTAGTCGTCTTGTCCCACAATGGCGCGGATGTGGATAAGAAGATGGCGTCACAGGTGCATGGCATCGATATCATCCTCGGTGGACACACCCACGAAATCATGGGGCCGAAGCCGGTACTGATCAACAAGACACTCATCATCAATACCAGTACCAATGGTAAATTTCTGGCACGCTTCGATCTGGATGTCGGTAAAGGACGCCTGAAGGGATTCCGCTTCTACTACCTGCCCATCCTCTCCAATATGATCCCGGCCGATCCGGAAATGTCTGCGTATATCGAGAAGGTACGCGCTCCTTATGCGGAGAAATTGGCCGAGCCTCTTGCCGTTACGGAGAGTCTGCTGTATCGCCGGGATAACTTCAACGGCACCTTTGATCAGCTCATCTGTAACGCCTTGCGTGAAGAGATGGACTGTGAAGCGGCGTTCTCGCCCGGCTTCCGTTGGGGCTATACCAAGCTCCCGGGTGAGACCATCACCATGGAAGACGTCATGGGGCAGACGGCCATCACGTATCCGGAGGTTACGGTTACGGAGTACACGGGCGCCGAACTGAAGAATGTCATGGAGCAGGTGGCGGATAATCTTTTCAATCCCGATCCCTACTACATTCAGGGCGGCGATATGATTCGCGTCGGAAACATCCAGTACACTTTCAATCCTGCGGAGACTATCAACAAGCGTATCACAGACCTGCGTGTCGGCGGCAAGATGGTGCACCCAAGCAAGAAGTACAAGGTTGCGGGCTGGGCAGCCATGCAGAAAGTAGAGGGTACGCCGGTCTGGGATATTTTCTCCAAGTGGTTGAAGGACAAGAAGACCGTACGTGTCGACCACCGAGATAATCCGGTTCTGACCAAGAATATGAAAGGTAATCCGGGGATAGCCTATCCCAAAGAATACGACTTGTGAGAAGCCCGTCATGAAAAGCCTGCCCGACCTATCTTTGGTAGAAAAGATTCTTTTCTCTGGTTTCATCTTTTTGGTGGGTCTGGGATTGCTCTCGGCCGAGGCGTATACCTACATCACCATCGCCGGGCTGAATGGTAAGCCCGGCGTCCAGATGCAGGACCTCGTCATTCATTATTACGGTAATCGCAGTGCCAGTAAGCTACAGACCATGTTGCCCAGCATGATGGTCATGGCACACGTTCCGGTCAACGAGCGCAGCAAAATGCAGGCGGTGGTCAACACCTGGGTCAAGGGTGGCGAAAGCAAAAGCTATTACCAGCAGCAGGTACGCCCGTTGATCAATGGTAATTGCCTAAAGTGTCACGCCATTGGCATGCCGAACATCGGAACCTTCTCGCTGCTCAAAAGCCAGGCACACGTGGACATGGGAATGCCCTATTCTGCCATGCTCATGAACGGGATGATTCATCTAACCACACTCGGCGTCATTTTCTTCTTGGCGGGCTGGATATTTGTCCGTACGCGCACACCGGGATGGCTGAAGATCGTGGTGGTGGGCCTACCCTTCCTGGCATTTTTCCTGGACTTCACAGGCTGGTTTCTGACCAAGCAGAATCCAGACTTCGTCTGGCTGGTTCTGGTGGGAGGAATTCTGTCCTGTCCTGTTGCCCTGCTGGGAATGGCTTTGAGTTTGATTCAGATGTGGTTCCTCAAGTCGAGGGATGAAGGGACCATGCCGGCGGCTGGGGAGCTTCCCCAGAATGGCTAGCACGGGTAACGCGGTCTATGTCGCTCCATACCGGCGACCGCTTGGCCGCGTTTTGTGGAACGTCCTCATTTCCATGCGCCTGGCGGTGCATTTATTGCTCTTTGTGGCCATCGCGTCCATTGTCGGTACGATTCTCCCGCAGCAGGAATCTGTGGGTAATTACCTGCAGCAATTTGGACCGTTCTGGTACCAGGTCTTTGGCAATCTGGATCTTTACGATGTGTACCGATGTGGTTGGTACATGGGTATCGTTGCTTTCCTGGTGCTGTCGACGACCTCCTGTGTAGCGCGCAATACACCGCACATGTTGCGCGATATGTTTCGGCGGGATACAGGATTCAACGCGCGGACTATCGATAGCAGACCGGTTCACCACGAAGTCTCTGTAGCCGGGTCCGCAGCCATCGTGTATGAGAAGGCCGTGGTCCTGTTGAAGGACGAAGGCTACAGGGTCAAACGTGTGCCAGCGCTGGATGATACGTTGTTGTTGGCGGCCCAAAAAGGTCGTTACTATCGTTTTGGTTATATTTTTACGCACGTTGCCATCATTCTTTTTTGTGCCGGAGCGCTGTACAACGCCAATATACCCTTGAAAATAGCGCAATGGACGGGTGCGGTGAAACCGGAGCAAGATTTCGCCTTGCCTTTGTCCAAGGTGCCAAAGGATCGCTGGCTTTCGCCAAATCAGCTCTCCTTTCGTGGTATCATTACGATCCCCGTGGGCCAGAGCGTCAATGCGATGTTCGAATTGGTGGGCGATGGATTTCTGGTGCAGCGCCTGCCTTTCGTCGTCCGCCTCGATAGTTTTCGGGTTACCCACTATCGTGACGGTCTCGCCAAAGATTATGTTTCCAAAGTTACGGTGCTTAAGCCCGATGGCCGGGTGCTGGTAACGCACGATGTTCGCGTCAATCATCCGCTCACGGTGGATGGCGTAAACATCTATCAGTCTAGTTACAATGCGGGACCGTCTACTTTGCACCTCATGAGTTACTCGTTGCTCGCACCCGCTGCGTCTGGTGTCCGTATACGGGCACGTGTCGGTCAGAGCTTCGTTACCGGCGCCGGAGCCTATGATCTCAAGGTGGTTGCCCTCAAGGTGGATAACGTGGTGCCGCGCAAGTCTGTCGGGCTCGCCGCACGACCCGGTCATGAAATGGTGAACCTGGGTCCGATGGCGCGCTACACCGTAGCGCAGCACGGGCGGCCACCGATCGTGTTGAAAACCTTTCTGCACCCTTTGCACCACGGTGGCTTAGCCTATGAGTTGGTCGCTTATCGCCCTGAAGATGCCGATGGTTTCCATTTTCTTGCCTTACCCGTTGGGGCCAAGGGAGGCGTGAGCCTGTTTGTGCATTATCTTGGAGCTCTGGAAAATGCAGCGCGCCACGGCGCAGTTGCGAGTTCTACGGTGTTTCAGCGAACACTGACACGTTTGGAGCAACGTCGCGGTGTGTATCTGCCAGGGGAGCAAAATCGGATGTTTTTGCGGGCAAGTCTGGTGGCTCTGCAATCCCTGCATACCTATCCCCTGCCTTTTCTGGTGCTCATGCGTGGTCTATCGCTGCATTGGGCGGCCGGTTTGGAGATGACCAAGTACCCTGGCATGTCCATCGTCTATTTTGCCTGTGCCTTACTGGTAGGTGGTATTTTTGTGCTGTTTTATGTACCCAGGAAACGGATCTGGCTGGCCGTTGGTAAAGAGCCCTTTGGGAGAACCAAAATTATCGCAGGTGGCGATACGTCTCGCGATATTGAAGATTTTTCACAACAGTTTGGTGAAATCCTCGAGAAACTGGCTGGAGGGGAGCAGGATCGGACGCAAGAAAGGAGAAGGTCATGACTAGGTTTGGAGCGGTTCGAAAGGGTCAGATATTGGCCCTGGGTTGCTTGACATTGCTAGGTACTGGCGTTGCCGTCGCCGGCAGTATTCCACCCATCAACGCGGCCAATATCGCCGCGGGTAGGGCCATTGCCTTTAACAAGGCACAGGGAAATTGCCTGGCGTGCCATGTCTTGCCAGGTGGAGTACAGGCGGGCAATGTTGGTCCAAATCTCAGTGAGCTGCCCATTCACGTGATATTTAAGAATCGGGAGAAGCTGGTGCAGTTTATTTACGACCCGGAAAAAGTCATTCCCCATATCAATATGCCGAGATTTGGTAAGGATAAGGTCTTGACGGATCACCAGATTGGCTTGGTGACCGATTATCTTTGGTCGCTAAAGTGATCTGTGGGCGTTGTATCCAGGAGGATTTATCATGAAAAAAATCGCAGCAATCGCGATGCTGGCGCTTGGGGCTGTGGCCCTTGGCGTGCAGGCAGACGACATCAACTGGTGGGATCTTGGCAACACCAAGGTCGGCCCGCGGCGTACCTTGAAGGAGTTTCACGAGTACTTCAAGGAGCAGTTTCCAAAGATGAGCCTCCAGCAATATGCTCTGGGTAGTTATGCATTCAATAAGGGACTCTATCAGCAGTATCAAGAGGCAATCCAATTCAATCCTGGCGATCTTACCTTGAGCGAGGGCAAGAAACTGTGGGATAGCAAGTTTCCCGACGGCAAGACCTATGCGTCCTGCTTTCCGCACGGCGGTAAGGGCGTTGCCGCAGGCTATCCGTACTACAACGCCAAGACCCATCAGGTGACGACGGCGGCCATGAGCATCAATGCCTGCAGGGTCGAGAATCACCTGAAACCCCTGCGTTACGGTAGCTCCAGCATGATCGCCTTGCAAACCTACTTCACCAGTCTGTCCAACGGGATGCCGGTGGATGTGAAGGTACAGGGGCCAGGTGCGGTCAAGGCCTTCGAGGAGGGAAAAGCCTACTATTTCATGCGGCGGGGGCAGCTGAATTTCAGCTGTGCTACCTGTCACGTGGCCTACGCGGGCAAATATCTTCGGGCACAGATCATCTCTCCACTTTTGGGGCAGAGCGCACATTATCCTACCTATCGTGCCGCCTGGGGTGCGGTGAATACCTTCCAGAAGCGCTTTATTGGCTGCGACAAGAAGGTGGGTGCCAAACCGGAAAAACTGCAAAGCGCGGATTATCGCAACCTCGACTACTTTATGAGTTACATCAGTAATGGCATCAAGATCAACGTGCCGGGTTATCGCCCCTGATGGCGCGTCCGTCGGTCCCGGGGTGCCGCGTCAAGCGCGGGGTGCTCGGGACTGCAAGAGGAGACAGCTATGGCTTTGGATACTGCGGAGATAGGTCATCGGTTAGAAAGCGTCGGCACTTACGCAGCACAGGAAAAATGGCAAAGACGTGCATGGATAGCGTTCCTTAGCGTCGGCTCTTTGTTCGTTTGGTTTTTATTTCGTGCGGACTTCTGGCTCTGGCAATACATCATTCTTGGTATATGGTATGCCGGATTGATGTGGTTCGGTTTGCGCTGGCCCGCATTTCGCCGACTATTTCTGGTGGTTCTGGCGGTGGCGGCACCTGGTGTGGCGCTCTACGATCTGGGCTACACAGCAAAGACCAGTGCCTTGTTGTATTGGATCTTTCAGAGTACCTCCATGTTCTACTGGATGAGTCTCGCCATTGCGCTGAGTGCGGTGGGTTATTATCGTTATCTTTACGCTGGGCATCAGGCCAGTGGTGACTGGGGCCATCGTTTTGCCTGGGTGGCCGTGGTCCTGGGCTATGCAGGCTTGGCCATTCGTTGGAAGCAGACCTATGTTGGTCATCCCAGCTGGGGACACATTCCGGTAACCAACATGTACGATGCCATGGTGCTTCTGTGTACGACCACGGCGTTGTTTTATCTCTATTATGAAGCGCAAGAGAAAAAGCGAGGGCTGGGCGCCTTTGCCATGCCGATGATCCTGATAGCCGATATTTTTTTGGTGTGGGTGGGCGTGGCCTATCATCAGAACCAGATTCAACCGGTCATCCCGGCATTGCAAAGTTTCTGGATCAAGATTCACGTACCCTGCGAATTCATAGCCTACGCCAACTTCTATCTGGCGGCCATGGTGGGTCTCGCTTACCTTCTGCGTGAAAGAGCCGGGCGACTGGGCACTGTCCTGGCAGAGCGCTTGCCCGACGGCAAACGCCTCGAACGCATCATGAGCTCGATGATCATGTTTGGCTTTTTGTTTTTTACGGTGGGCACGATCCTTGGTGCCGTCTGGGCGGCCAAGGCCTGGGGTGGTTTCTGGTCCTGGGATCCCAAGGAGACCTGGGCCCTTATCGTCTGGCTGAACTACGCGGCATTCCTGCATCTGCGCTCGCGTAAGGGTTCGGCGCGACCAACGGGGCATACCCTGGCCTGGTGGTCGGTGATCAGCTTGGTCACGGTCACCTTCTGCTTCATCGGTGTGGATTTATTCTTGGGTGGCCTGCATTCCTATGCCAAACTCTAGGCAGTAAAGGGCGCCGGCAGATCAGGAGCCGACACGCCGGACCCGGCGCGTGTGAAAGTGCCGGTACAGGACGCGACCTGGTGCGCCATTGGGGTGTCGCTTGATGTGGCGTGCCTCGGTCCAGTCGACATCGGCACTTTTGGTTTGAACGCTGCTGAACTGCAAGGCCAACTGGGCGGCGGCATCCAGTACCTTTTCGGGTACGGGGCGGTCGCGGGGACGACGGAGCAGGACGTGGCTGCCTGGCTGATCCTGTACGTGGAACCAGAGATCCCAGGGCTGGGCCAAGCGAAAGGTGAGGTGGTCATTGGCCTTGGCATTGCGTCCCCAGAGAATCTGAAAACCGTCGATCTCCCGGGACTCGATGGCGGGAGCCAAGCCCTGCGGCTGGCGACGCCTTCCTGGCTTTTCCGGTGTGGCCGGCACGTCGGTCAAAGATGCTTGCAGTAGGCGGGCATGCTCCTCCTCCAACTGGCGAAGCCGTTCACTACAAGCCTCTCGACCGCGTTGCGCGCGCTGGCGTTGTTTGATGAGGTGGCGGGCGTAGTCGTGCAAACGGTATCCGGCTGGTACGGATACGGTTCTGCGTCCAATACCGTAACTGCGATAGTCGGGTACCTCCAAGGCGCCGCCAGGGTGGACGGCGTCGGGCATCTGAAAAAGTGCCTCTGCATCCCGCTGTACCGTATCCGGGACACGCTGCCAGCGGATCAGATCTTCCCGGACCCTGGCCATCCGCTGTTTCAGACGATCCAGCCTCTGTCGTTGCAGGGCGTTTGGATCGGGGCGGTTCTCGGCATCCTGTTCCCACGGCGGCGCCTCGAGCCGCAGGGCTTGCAGAGCGGGGATCGTGGTGGCGGACCCACGAAGGCGCAGGGGATAGCGAATCCGGGAGCCGTCTTGGGAGCGCCACTGGTACCAGTCGCCGCTCGGTTTTGCCCAACGGTCAACCAAGGCCTGATCGAGGCGGGCGGGCTCGAGACATCCGTCCTCAGCCTCGCTGCGCGCGCGCGGGCCGAGTAGCTGTAGCGGTTCGCTCAGGGTATCGGCAAAGGGTCGTGTTGCAGCCCGGCCTCGCGCCGGCGAGGCGTAGCGATGCCCAGGCAAAAAGCGCATTTCCCGGCTATCCAGACGATCCCAGCGCCACGCCCAGAGAATGCTGTCGTCCGCGTCGGTGACGGCGAGGTTACCCCGACCGCCGAAACATTCGGCAATGAGGTGGCGATGCTGCCTTTCCTTGGTGATGGTAACGCGCTCCCAGCTCAGACGCAGGATGCGATCGCCCCAGGGTACGTCGATCCGTTGCAGCAAAAAGCCGCGCAGGAGCTGCCCCAGCGCGACCGGATGCCCGACCCGCGACTGCGGACAGGGGTCGGCAAGCCAGAGCCCCAGAGGTGCCCGTTGCTGGGCAATGACCAGAGAGGTTCGAGTACCGAAGCAAAGGCGCAGCCAGCCGGCGCCGAGCTTGGCTTCCCGCAGTGCGGCTCCCTCCACCAAGGGCGCGATACAAGAGGCAGCGGTCCATAGTTGCAGTGCATCCATGGACAAGACTGGATCACGGACCGGGCTCACGATGGTCACCGCCCTGACCGAGAATACCCAGGTCGGTCAGCTTGTCGAGGAGAAGCCGCAGAGCCGCCTGACCCGGAAGGTGGCTGGTATCGATGGCGATATCCGGATGCTCCGGTGCCTCGTAGGGGTCGTCGACTCCGGTGAAGGAAGCGATCTCTCCAGCCAGGGCGCGGGCGTAGAGGCCCTTGGGATCGCGGGCTGCACAGACCGACAGGGGCGTTGCCACGTGAATTTCCACGAAGGCGCCGCCGGCCTCTTCCACCAGTCTGCGTGCCTCGGCACGGGCGTCGCGGTAGGGGGAAATGGCCGCCACGATGGCGATTCCGCCGTGGCGCGCCACGAGGCTGGCGACGAAACCTATGCGGCGGATATTCTCGTCCCGGTCCTCGCGACCGAAACCCAGCCCCTTGGAGAGGAAGCGGCGAACGACATCGCCGTCGAGCAAGGTCACCGCCCGTTCATCGTGAATTTCCAGTTGCCGTGCGAGCATGCCGGCCAGGGTACTTTTGCCGCTGGCGGACAAGCCCGTAAACCAGAGGACGAGACCGCGGCGGTCGGCGCCGCGGTAGGCCTGACGCAGGATGCGAATGACCTCCGGCGGGGAAAACCACGAGGGAATGTCTTCGTTGGCGGCAAGGCGCCGGCGTAATTCCGAGCCAGAGATCCCTTCGAGCCGCTCGCCATTGGCCTCGGCGGCGGGTACGTAGCTTTGCCGAGCGCGGGAATAGGCGTATTCCGGCATGAAAACGGGTTCGATGCCGAGTTCTTCACGGTGTGCGGCAACCCACTCCTGGGCGGCGAAGGGCGGATAGAACAGCCCGCCATCCCAGTGCCCCGGATCGGCGTGGCCGCGACCGATCAGGAAGTGGCTGGCGCCAAAATTGCGGCGGATCAGCGCGTGCCAGAGCGCTTCCCGTGGCCCGGCCATGCGCATGGCCAGGGGCAACGGCGATAGCAGTACCCGGTCCCGTGGATAGTGGTCCAGGACCGCCCGGTAGGCTCGCATACGCCAAGAAGCCTCCACATCACCCGGACGCGTTGGGCCGATGGCCGGATGCAACAGGAGCCGCGCCTGCGATCCAAGACGCTCCAGGGCCGCCCGGGTAATGGCGATGTGGGCGTTGTGCAGTGGATTACGGGTCTGAAAGGCGAGGGCTGGGGCGCCGGCGAGGGCAGTGCGGACCTGTGCCGGAGCCCGATATTCCGGTGGGAAATCCACGGCGGCAGCGCGTTCCAGGGCACCGTCTTCCCAGGGGACGACACTCCCAGCGATGTTGACGGGCAGACGCTCGAGGGTCTCCGCTACGCCGGGGTGGCGGCGGTCGCTGCTGCCGTAGATGTGCTGTACTTCCCACAGGCGATCGGGACGGTAGAGACTCGCCACGGTCATGCGCGCCAGCGGCGTGCCGTCGTTACGTTCCAGGCGCAGTACCGCACCCGCGCCCAGGTGCGCCGCCGTTGCCTCATCCACTTCCAGGGTCAGGGGCATGGGCCAGAGTCTGCCGTCGGGCAAGCGCTGGTGCGCGCAGACCGACTCCCAGGTCGGCTCGTCCATGAACTCCGTCACCGGTGCAAAGGCGCCACTGAGCAGGAGCTCCAGGTCGCAGCGCTGGCGCTCGCTCAGTACGTGCACGGCATCGGCCGTGGGAAGTGCAGCGCGGCCGGAATCAGGAGTGGCCATGATCGCCCTCGGGGTGCTCTGCGGCAGGCCAGGGAAAAAGGGGCAGGTGCGCCAGGGCCACGACATCCCGCCAGCGATCTGGATCGCCCTCGGTGCAGATGGCGGCGCGAGCGGCAACGACGGCGCCGGCCTCGTGCATGAGGTTCTCCATGGCCGTCAGGGTCGAGCCCGTGCTGATGACGTCGTCTACCAGGACGACGCGCCGTCCGGCCACCGTGGCGCGATCCTTGGCGTCCAGATACAACTTCTGGGCGTGACCGGTGGTGATGGAGTGGCTGCTGCTTTCCAGAGCGGCGCCCATGTAGGTTTTGTAGTGCTTGCGCAAAACGACGTAGGGTTTGCCGCTCTGACGGGCCATGGCATAGGCCAGTGGTATGCTTTTGGCTTCGGCGGTGATCAGACAATGGTAGTCGATGCCCTGCAGTGCTTGCGTGAGGCCCGCGGCCGCCGCCTCGCACAGCTCCACATCGCCGAGAATGTTGAGCACGGCAATGGCGAGTTCCGGTGCCACGGGAAACAGGGGAAGATCGCGTACCACACCCTGGATGTGAATGCGGTGGGTAGTAAGGCGGTTCGGGTTCTGGACCATGTCGAATTCTCCTTTAGGCCACGCATTCTGCCACAGCCGTGCCGGCGGCGCATGGATGAATCTGTGCAGGAATGCAAACAGCAACGGCCCCCGAAGGGGCCGTTGCGGTCTGCGGAGGCTGCGCGGGAGTTAGAAGTCGCCCATGCCGCCCATGCCGCCCATACCACCCATGTCGCCGCCGGCACCGCCCTTGTCTTCCTTCTTGGGCAGTTCGGTGATCATGGCCTCGGTGGTGATCATGAGGCCGGCAACACTCGCCGCCTTCTGCAGGGCCGTGCGGGTGACCTTGGTGGGGTCGATGACGCCCATCTCGAACATGTCACCGTACTCGCCCGTGGCAGCGTTGAAGCCATGGCCAGCCTTGCCCTCCAGCACCTTGTTGAGGACGACGCTGCCCTCGCCACCGGCATTGGCAACGATCTGGCGCAAAGGCTCTTCGATGGCCCGACGGACGATGGCAACACCCATCTCCTGATCGTGGTTGGCCACCTTGACCTTCTCCAGCACGTGGCGAGAGTGGATCAGGGCGACGCCACCGCCGGCGACGATGCCTTCTTCCACCGCCGCACGGGTCGCGTGCAGGGCGTCTTCCACGCGGGCCTTCTTTTCCTTCATTTCGATCTCGGAGCCAGCGCCCACCTTGATGACCGCCACACCACCGGCGAGCTTGGCGACACGCTCCTGGAGCTTTTCCTTGTCGTAGTCGGAGGTAGCTTCCTCCATCTGCCGCCGGATCTGCTCCACACGCGCCTTGATCTCGCTCTGCTGACCAGCACCATCGATGATGGTGGTGTTCTCCTTGCTGATGGTCACCTTCTTGGCCTGACCCAGGTCATTGAGGCTGGCGCTTTCCAGCTTCATGCCCACTTCCTCGGAGATGACCCGACCGCCGGTGAGGATGGCCATATCCTCGAGCATGGCCTTGCGCCGATCGCCAAAGCCCGGAGCCTTGACCGCCGCGACCTTGATGATGCCGCGCATGCTGTTGACCACCAGAGTCGCCAGGGCTTCACCCTCGACATCCTCGGCGATGATCAGCAGGGGACGACCACCCTTGGCTACCTGCTCCAGCACCGGCAGCATGTCGCGGATGTTGGAGATTTTCTTGTCGTGCAGGAGGATGTAGGGATTCTCCAGCTCGGCGGTCATCTTGTCCTGGTTGTTGACGAAGTAGGGCGAGATGTAGCCGCGATCGAACTGCATACCCTCCACCACGTCCAGTTCGTTCTCGAAGCCAGAGCCTTCCTCGACGGTGATGACGCCCTCGTTACCTACCTTCTCCATGGCCTCGGCAATGATCTTGCCGATGGACTCGTCGGAGTTGGCGGAGATGGTACCCACCTGCGCCACTTCCTTCTGGGTCTTGCAGGGCTTGGACTGCTTCTTGAGGTCTTCGACCACGACCTGCACGGCCTTGTCGATGCCGCGCTTGAGGTCCATGGGATTCATGCCGGCGATGACGCCCTTGATGCCCTCACGGATAATGGCCTGGGCCAGTACGGTGGCGGTGGTGGTGCCATCACCGGCCTCATCGGAGGCCTGGGAGGCGACTTCCTTCACCATCTGCGCGCCCATGTTCTCGAACTTGTCGGCAAGCTCGATCTCCTTGGCAACTGAGACGCCATCCTTGGTGATGGTGGGGGCGCCGAAGGACTTGTCCAGAACCACATTGCGGCCCTTGGGGCCCAGAGTCACCTTGACGGCGTCGGCAAGAATGTTGACGCCACGCAGCATCTTCTCGCGGGCGTGTTCGGCAAAAGCTACTTGTTTGGCTGGCATATACTCACCTCATCAATGCATTAGGAGTTTACGGGAACGGCGCTGAGGCTTACTTGTCGATCACGGCCATGACGTCGTCTTCGCGCATGACCAGCAGCTCCTCACCCTCGACCTTGATTTCGGTACCGGCGTACTTGGCAAAGAGCACCCGATCGCCGGGCTTCAGATCCAGAGCGCGCACCTTGCCATCTTCCAGGATCTTGCCGTTGCCTACGGCCACCACCTCACCCTGGACAGGCTTTTCCTTGGCGGTATCGGGAATGATGATGCCACCGGCGGTTTTCTGTTCTTCTTCCAGACGGCGAATGACGACGCGATCGTGCAAAGGACGCAGTTTCATAGAACATTTCCTCGTGTGACTGGATTGTTTGGGACAGATCCTCACTGGCAGCGTGTTAGCAGCCGCCGCCATCGAGTGCTAATGATAAAGCTTGTGTATGGCCTGTCAAGGCCGTTGGGGGCTGACGCTGCAGTAGAGATGGAAGGTGGAGCGCAACAGTGCCGTGTCTGCCCCACGCAGACGGTGGTCGATCCCGGAAAGCGGCTCGACACACAAGGGCCGCGCACGCGCCACGGCAGCAAAATCGAAGCTGCGCTGCAGGGGCACTGCCGTGTCGGCGCTGCCGTGCAGGATGTGGACGGGAAAAGGATAGGCGGGTGGTTCGCGAAAAAGATCGTATTGCGCGCTGTCGGCCACGAGGTCAAAGCGCATCTCCAACTCCCCAAGACCGTAGGAATCGCGCCAGCGGCGCAGACCGGTCTTGCGCCAGTCTTCTTGTTCGTTGCCGGGCAGTGCAGCAAAAAGCAAAGGGATGAAGTTGAAGGCGGGAGCGATGAGCAAGAGAGCGCTGATGCGCTGCGGCCAGCGCTGTCCCGCCAGTGCCGCCACCCAGCCGCCCAGACTGGATCCCACCAGCAGGACCGGGCGGTCACCGATGAAGTCGAGCACGAGGGCGAGATCTTCTAGGTAGCGGGAGAGGGTAAGCTCGGCGAAGTTGCCATCGGACTCGCCCACGCCACGATAATCGAAACGGCACCAGGGCCAGCCCTGCTGTCGGGCAAAGCGGGCGAGGAGGGTGGACTTACTGCCAGCCATGGTCGAGGCGAATCCCGGGAGGAACACGCCAACGGGCCCCGAGCCGCCATCCTGCCAGCGACCACGGACGCATTCTGTGCTCGGGTGGCGCAGGGTGAAGGGAATCTCTGCTGGATGCATGCCATCAGCTTGCGGCCAGAAAAAAGGGGCGTCAAGGACGCCCCTAAAACCACAAAGGAGGAAAGAAACATGCGCTCGCAACCAGCATTTGGCTGCCAGACAATATTAGCAAAGGTCTAGGCAGCATGCAACTACATCCTGACCGGTCGGAAAATAAAAGAAGGGCGAGACCTGAGCCTCGCCCAAAACCACCAAAGGAGGAAGAAACATGCGCTCGCAACCATCACAGCTGCTTGCACGATCTTAGAGTGGGACGTCGTGGCAAAGTTCCATCTGCGCCGTAGATGCCGTGCGAACGAATCTCCAGCCCACCACCTTGACCGTAAGGGGCAAGGTGGTGGGCTCTGGTTACCGCCGCGACTCGGTTCTTCGGTAAAAAAGTAGGTCGGCATTCAGGAGGCAAGCGCATAGCCCACGGTCTGGGTCGCAGCTACCCGAGCCATGGCTACCAGGATGGGCCGTCGATTCCCGGACATAGGATGCAATGTGGCAATAAGCGTCCCGTTATCAGGAAAACATAAGCAGAAAATAGGATCAACTTTTCCAAATAATTACAATAGACTGTAAAAAATGTAATTGCGGTGTAACCGGATGGTTGTTTGATTTATATCCACCGCTAAATAGGGTAATTGCAAGCATTTAGTCGTCTACGGAACCATACTCCGCTTGGTCAGGTACGCGATGTGCTGGTAAGCCTGGGGCGGTGCTATGGCGTTTGCGCTCACTCGCGGAGCGGCCTCTCACGGCCATGGGGCCGGTGGGCCGCGGTTCGGCGGGGCTCCCCGGCGTCCCTGCGACCTTGCCAAGATCGTGGCGCGGCAAGTACCATCTGCCTTTAAACTGCAGAGCAGGCATGCGCGGGAGCTTCGATGTTTCACGGCAGTATGGTGGCGCTCGTCACCCCCATGGATCCGTCTGGATCCATAGATTTCAATGCCTTGAGGGATCTCGTGGAGTGGCATGTGAGCGAGGGTACGCATGCCATCGTGGCAGTGGGCACCACGGGGGAGTCGGCCACTCTGGACGTCCGGGAACACGTGGCGGTCATCCGGACCGTGGTCGAGCAATGTCGGGGGCGGATACCCGTCATCGCCGGTACCGGCGCCAATTCCACGGCAGAGGCCATTGAACTCACCAAGGCGGCTATGGAAGTACAAGCGGATGCCGCGCTGTTGGTCAGCCCTTACTACAATAAGCCCACGCAAGAGGGCCTCTATCGGCATTATCTGGCCATTGCCGATGCCTGCCACTTTCCCATGATTCTCTACAACGTGCCGGGTCGGACCGCTGGGGATATCCTGCCGGAGACGGTGGCCAGACTCGCGGAGCGCCCCTGCATCGTGGGTATCAAGGAGGCGAGCGGCCACGTGGACCGAGTGGCAGAGATCCTGGCACTCTGCGAGGAACGCTCGGCGTCCATACGGGTCTTTAGTGGCAACGATGGTGAGGCCCTGGCGGCCATGGCCCTTGGTGCCCACGGCGTCATCTCGGTGACGGCCAATGTCGCGCCCAAGGCCATGGCGGATCTGATGACGGCGGCGCTGGCGGGGGACTTTGCCGCGGCGCGCGCGATCAATGCGCGGCTGGTTCCCCTGCATCGGGATTTGTTCCTGGAATCCAATCCCATTCCGGTGAAGTGGGCTTTGCAGGAAATGGGCCGGATCCAGGCCGGGATCCGGCTGCCGCTGCTGCCCCTGGCCGAAGCATTTCGCGAGCGTCTGCGCCGTAGTCTCGGGCAGGCGCACTGCCTCGTTTCCACATCCGCCCCTCAAGGAGCGCATTGATCATGGGCCGTACGCTGGGCCGAAGTCTTGCTGTAGCCACCCTCGCCACGGTCGCGTTGAGCGGCTGTTCCTATCTGCCTTTCTTCAAGAGCAACACCGGTCCCAACTATCAGGACGCCAAACTCATGAAGCCCTTGGAGGTGCCGCCCGATCTACTGGCGCAGGCACCGGCGCCGGGGGTGACCGTGCCCGGTGGGCCCGTGAGTGCCAGTGAGGTCGCCAGGGAGGTTTCCGGGGCCCGCAGCTCCGGCGGTTATGGTCTTTTCGTACCCAGGGTGGCGCCGGGTGAGAAACCCATCGAAGAGAAGACCTTGCCGGGGGTCTCGGCATCGCTGGCTGGTCAGGGTGCAGACCTCTATCTCGTGACCTCGGCCAGTGACGACCAGATCTGGAAGGCGGTCCGGGAGGTGCTCGCCAGGGACAAGATCCCCGTGGAAAAATTTTCCGCCAAAGCGGGTACCTTGGAGACGGGGTGGCAGTACACCCGATCCGGGATCAGCCGCATCTTTGGTACGGCACTGGCGCCGAGCCACAAGATGCGCTATCGCTTTCGCCTGAGCAGTGCCGCGGACGGTTCCAAGGAACTGCATCTCGAGCAGGAGCGCTATCTCAACAACCCGGACGGCGACACCATAAACTGGCGCAAGCAGACGGCGGAAGCCAGCCGTAACCGGGATCTCCTGGAGGCGGTGCGCCAGCAGTTGGAACATTCGGTGATCATGGCCGAGATGCCGGTGATCAAGGTCACCCGTTATCGTGACGATCTCGGTCCCTATCTGGTGCTGAACCAGGTGCCGGAAAAAGCGGAGCCCGCCGTGGAAATGGCGCTGCGCGGTCTGGACCATCCGGTCACCCACGAGGCTATCGGCGTGTGGTCCGTGCAGGTGCGTGCCGGCGGCGGTGAGGCGCAGCACTCCGGCGGCATGGTGGGCAACATGTTCAGCCAGGCCTGGTACAAGATCACCCACATTTTCAGTGGACCACGCAAGGAAAAGCCTCTGGACGTCACCGTCAAGCTGTTGCGCATGAAGGATAACGAGGGCAGTGTGCTGGAGACCGTGGCGCCCAGCGATGAGGGCAAGGCTGGACAGAAGGCCGCCGTCGATATTCTCGACCGGCTGCAGAGTGCCTTGAGCCCGAAGGATCAGGGCCAGGGATGATCGAGCGCTACACCCGCCCCGAAATGGGGGCCCTCTGGGATCAGAACGCCAAGTATCGGGCCTGGCTGGAAGTAGAGTTGGCGGCCTGCCGGGCCATGGCCGCGCGCGGGGAGATTCCGGCCGATGCGCTCACCGAGATCGAGGCCAAGGCCGACTTCGATGCCCAGCGCATTGCCGAGATAGAAGGAGAGGTAAAGCACGACGTCATCGCCTTCCTCACCTCGGTGGCCGAACATGTGGGGCCGGCCAGCCGTTTCATCCACAAGGGTCTGACCTCTTCCGATGTGGTGGATACGGGTTTCGCTCTACAGCTGCGCCGCGCCGGACAACTGCTGGAGAAAGGTCTGCAGCGTCTGGACCAAGCCTTGGTGCGCCTCGCCTGGGAATACAAGGACAGCATCATGATTGGCCGCTCCCACGGCATTCACGCCGAACCCATCACCTTTGGCCTGAAGGTGGCGGTATGGCGGGCGGAGGCACAGCGCAATCTGGCACGGCTGCGCGATGCCATAGCCACGATCTCCGTGGGCATGCTCTCCGGCGCCGTGGGGACCTTCGCCCATATCGACCCGGCCATCGAGGCCAGCGTTTGCGCCGAACTCGGTCTGCAGGTGGAGGCGGCCAGCACCCAGGTCATCTCACGCGACCGACACGCGCAATTCTTCTCGACGCTGGCGGTGATTGCCGGCTCCATAGAAAAAATCGCGGTGGAGATCCGTCACCTGCAGCGCACCGAGGTGCTGGAGGCTGAGGAACCCTTCAGCGTGGGCCAGAAGGGCAGCTCGGCCATGCCGCACAAGCGCAATCCCATCCTTTCGGAGAACCTGACGGGGCTGGCACGGCTCATGCGCGGATACGCCGGCATGGCCCTGGAAGACATCGCCCTATGGCATGAGCGCGATATCTCCCACTCCAGTGTGGAGCGCGTCATCGGTCCCGATGCCTGTATCGTCCTGGACTTCATGCTGCATCGTGCCAGCGGCCTGCTGGAGGGCCTGGTGGTCTACCCGCAGCGGATGCTGGAAAACCTGGGGCGCACCCACGGTCTGATCTTTTCCCAGCGGGTGCTGCTGGCCTTGACGGAAAAGGGCATGCTGCGCGAGGACGCCTACCGCTTGGTGCAGAAAAACGCCATGCGGGTGTGGGAGTCGGGCCAGGAGTTTCAGGACCTGCTCGCTCAGGATCCAGAGCTTCGGCGCCACCTGGATCCCGAGGAACTGGCCGGGCTTTTCGACCTCGACTACCACCGCAAGTCCGTCGATACCATCTTTGCCCGGGTATTTCCCGAAGGGCGTCCCCAATGAGTGACGTTCCCGCGGCCCTCTACGAAGGTAAGGCCAAGATCGTTTATCCGGGCGAGGATGCCGATACCCTGGTGCTTTTTTTCAAGGACGACACCTCGGCCTTCGACGGCGAAAAACGCGAGCAGCTGGCGCGCAAGGGCGAGATCAACAATGCGTTCAACGCCTATATCCAGACCTATCTGCAGGAGCATGGAGTTCCTACCCATTTCCTGCGGCGACTGGACGCGCGACGCAGCCTGGTGCGCCGTCTCGACATGATTCCGGTGGAATCGGTGCTGCGCAATCGCGCCGCCGGGTCCCTCTGCCGTCGTCTGGGCGTCGAGGAGGGGCGGTTGCTGGAGCCGCCAGTGCTGGAGTTTTTCCTCAAGAACGATGCCCTGCACGATCCCATGATCAATCGCTCGCACATACGTACCTTCGGCTATGCCCACGCCGAGGAAGTGGAGCGCATGGAGTATTGGACATTGCGGGTCAACGCGCTCTTGCGCGAACGATTCGCCCAGGTTGGCCTCATCCTGGTGGATTTCAAGCTGGAGTTTGGTCGCTTCGCTGGTGAGATTCTCCTGGGCGATGAATTTAGCCCAGACGGCTGTCGGCTATGGGACGTGCAAAGCCAGGAAAAAATGGACAAGGATCGTTTCCGCCGTGGTCTCGGCGGTGTGGTCGAGGCCTACATCGAGGTGGCGCGCCGGCTCGGTATTGCCACGGACGCCTAGCCGCCCATGGCCTCGGAATCCTTGCACCGCTACCAGGTCTTACGGGGGCCCCGCGCGCTGTCGGCCTTCCGCTGCGCAGCGGTCCTGCGGCGCCTGCGCGCGGCAGGTCTACCCGTCGCCGGGATCTCGGCTCAGTTTGTCCACCTCGTGCAGAGCCTGGGCCCCCTGACTGCGGAGGAGCAGGAACGACTCGAGGCCTTGCTGGTCTACGACGAGGAGTTCCCGGCCCTGCCCGATGCCGCTGCCCGCGAGGTCTGCGTCGTACCCCGTCTCGGAACCATTTCCCCCTGGTCCACGAAGGCGACGGAAATTGCCCATTCCTGTGGCCTGTTGAGTGTCGTGCGCATCGAGCGTGGCCGCGCCTGGTTCCTGCAGATGGAAGGGGATGCCCACGCGCCAATGGCGTTGGATGCAGCGCTGGTCCTGCTGCATGACCCCATGACCGAATCGGTTTTGCCCGACTGGAACCAGCCTGAACAGATCTTCCAGCATCCGGCGCCGAGGCCCTTGCAGCGCATTCCACTGCACCGCGACGGCATGGCGGCGTTGCAGGCGGCCAATGCGCGCCTCGGCCTGGCCCTCAATACGGCGGAGATGGAGTACCTGGCGCAGATCTTTGCCGGGCGTGCGGAGGACCCCAGCGACGCCGAGATCATGATGTTTGCCCAGGCGAATTCCGAGCATTGCCGCCACAAGATCTTCAATGCCGAATTCGTCATCGATGGGGTCGCTGCTGAGCAAAGTCTCTTCGCCATGATCCGGGAGACCCACCGCCTACACCCCAAGGGAACCTTGTCGGCCTACAAGGACAATGCCGCGGTGATGGAAGCGGCCGCCGCTGGCACCTACTTTCACGCCGGTACCGATGGGGTCTACACGGAACGGAGCGAGGCCGGTGCCATCCTGATGAAGGTCGAAACCCACAACCACCCCACGGCCATTTCGCCTTTTCCCGGTGCCGCCACGGGCAGCGGCGGCGAGATCCGCGACGAGGGAGCCACCGGGCGTGGGGGCAAGCCCAAGATGGGGCTCTCGGGTTTTTCCGTATCGCATCTACGCATCCCGGGTTTCACACACCACTGGGAAAGAGACTACGGGCGACCGGCGCGGATTCGCTCCAGCCTGGATATCCTGCTGGAAGGCCCCATTGGCGCCGCCGCCTTCAACAACGAATTCGGCCGCGCCGCCACGGCCGGATATCTGCGCGTGTTCGAGGCGGATTTCGGCGGCCTGCACTGGGGTTATCACAAACCCATCATGCTCGCCGGGGGTCTTGGACAGATCCGTCCCAGCCTGATCCACAAGGAATCCTTGCCCATTGGCGCCAAGATCCTGGTCATCGGTGGACCGGCCATGCTCATCGGTCTGGGTGGCGGTGCCGCTTCCAGTCAGGCCAGTGGCAGCAGTTCCGAGGCCCTGGACTTTGCCTCGGTACAGCGGGGAAACCCGGAAATGCAGCGGCGTGCCCAGGAGGTCATCGAGCGTTGCATTGCCATGGGCAAGGATTCCCCCATTCTGTCCATCCACGATGTCGGTGCTGGCGGCCTTGCCAATGCCATTCCGGAGCTGCTGCACGATGGCGGGCGCGGCGGTTACCTGCAGTTGCGACTGGTGCCCAACGAGGACCCCGCCATGTCGCCCATGGAAATCTGGTGTAATGAGGCCCAGGAACGCTACGTTCTGGCCGTGGCGCCGAAGCACTTGCCCACGTTTCTCGACCTCTGCGCGCGCGAGCGCTGCCCGGTGGCGGTGCTGGGTGAGGCCACCAAGGCCCAGGAACTGCGGGTGGACGACCATTTTTTTGCCAACACGCCCATCCGCATGGATCTGGGCGCCTTGCTGGCCTGCCCCCCGCGCATGCGCCGCGAGACCGCACGATGTGCGCGCGAGGGAAGCGAACTCAGCCTGTACGGCCTGACCCTGAGTGCCGCCGCGCGTGCGGTGCTGGCGCATCCGACGGTGGCAAGCAAGGAGTTTCTCATCACCATTGCTGATCGCAGTGTCGGTGGGCTTATCGTCCGTGATCCCATGGTGGGGCCATGGCAGGTACCGGTGGCCGACTGCGCGGTCTCCGTCGCCGATTTTCGCTCCCGGTTTGGCGAGGCCATGGCCGTGGGGGAGCGGGCGCCCGTTGCCCTGCTGGATGGTCCGGCCAGCGGCCGTCTGGCGGTGGCCGAGGCCCTCACCAACCTTTTTGCCGCCGATGTTCGCGAGCTTGGGGATGTGAAGCTCTCGGCCAACTGGATGGCGGCGGTGAACGAGCCGGGAGAGGATGCCAAGCTCTTTGACACCGTACGTGCCGTGGCTCTGGAACTCTGCCCGCAGCTGAATCTCAGCATTCCCGTGGGCAAGGACTCCCTGTCCATGCAGACGAGCTGGACGGAGGGCGGGCAAGACAAGAAGGTGGTGGCCCCCCTGAGTCTGGTGGTCACCGCCTTCGCGCCGGTGGGGGACGTCGAGGCGACCTGGACCCCGGAACTGCAGGCCGAGGCGGATACGGAACTCTGGCTCATGGAACTGGGACGCGGGCGCCTGGGGGCCAGCATTCTCGCCGAGATCCTGGGCGAGGTGGGGCGTGAGCCCGCCGACCTGGACGATCCGCGAAAGCTGCGAGGGGCCTTTGATTGCCTGCGCCGCTGGCGTGCCGAGGGACTGGTCCTGGCCTATCACGACCGGAGCGACGGCGGACTCTGGGCGACCCTCTGCGAGATGTCCTTCGCCAGTCGCCTGGGTATACGTGCCCATCTTCCGGAGCATGCCGACGCCTGGGCCTGGCTTTTTGCCGAAGAGCCCGGCTTTGTGGTGCAGGTGCGTCAACGCGATGGACAGCGTCTGCGTGCCATTGCCGAGGAACTTGGCCTCGGGCGTCAACTTCAGCATATCGGTGCGGTACTGCGCGAGTCCTGGGAGTTGCAGATCCTGGCCGCGAACACGCCCGTGCTTCGCGAATCGGCAGCGGATTTGCTGAAGCTTTGGGCCGAACCCAGCTATCGTATGCAGGCCCTGCGTGACGATCCCGATTGTGCTGCTGAGGCCTTTGCGGAAGTGGCGACCATCCAGCCGCCGCTTTTTTCCACTGGAGTGCGCAGTGGCCAGCGGGCCCCGGACCTACGAATCGGCACGCGGCCACGGGTGGCCATCCTGCGGGAGGAAGGCGTCAACGGCCATTTGGAGATGGCGGCGGCCTTCCACCGCGCCGGTTTCGAGGCCGTCGACGTGCACATGAGCGATCTCCTCGCCGGAAGGGCGCGCATCACGGACTTCCCGCTTTTTGCCGCCTGTGGCGGGTTCTCCTACGGAGACGTGCTCGGGGCTGGGGCAGGCTGGGCCAAGTCCATCCGTTTTCACCCGGAATTGCGTCGCCAGTTTGCCGACTTCTTTGCCGACTCCGGGCGCCTCGCCCTGGGGGTGTGCAACGGCTGCCAGATGCTCGCGCAGCTGCGCGACCTCATTCCCGGCGCCGAGCATTGGCCCGTGTTTCGGCGTAATCGTTCGGAGCAGTTCGAGGCCCGTCTTGCCATGGTGGAGGTGCTGGATTCGCCCTCGCCCTTCTTTGCCGGTCTTGCGGGCATGCAGGCACCCATCGTCGTCTCCCACGGCGAGGGACGGGCCGAGTTTGCGCCGGGGGCGCGGCCGGAAGAGCAGATCGTACTGCGCTACGTCGACGCCCATGGTCGTCCTGCCCAGCACTATCCCGCCAATCCCAACGGTTCAGACGGTGCCGTCACGGGCCTCTGCAATGCCGATGGACGAGTGACCATCCTCATGCCGCATCCGGAGCGTACTCAGCGTCGCCTCAACATGAGCTGGTGTCCGGACGAGTGGCCCCGTGAGACCCCGTGGATGGAGCTTTTCCACAACGCACACCGGGCGCTGCGTTAGCCTGAGCAAGCTAGAGCGGCGCAGGACAGGGACGGTCTCCCTTCTGCCTGGGGCAGTGAATCCCGTGCCGATTCAGGAAGGTTCCATTGCCAGCACCCGGCGCAAACGCTGCGGTGCCTTGCGCGCCCAGACGATGCCCACCGTCAGGCTGCCGGCGACGGTGGCGGCAAAGGCCAGCACCGCCAGGCCAACGCCGCCACCGGGCCAGGGCGAGACGGTTCCCCAGAGGACAGCGAGCAGGAAGGGAATGGTGATCAACGCAAGACCCAGGCTCAGCCAGCTCCAGGGGTTGCCGCTGCGAAAGAGGTATCGGGTCGCGGCCAGGTTGGCGAGGCTGTAGAGCAGCACGAAACTGAGGCCGGTGAAGGTACCAAAGACATCCACGAGGCTCAGTACCCGGATGTGGGTCAGGGCAACCGTGGTGATACCCGCGAGCACGATTGCGGCGAGGAAGGCCAGGGCGACGCTGGGTGTGGCATGGCGGGGATGCCGCCGTGCCAGTGGCCTGGGCAGGACGCCGCGTTCGGCCATGCCGGCGAAGATCCGGGAAATGCTGTTGAAAGTGGCGATGCTGGCGGAAAAAGCAGCGGCGAACATGGCCAGGTCGCTGGCGATGGCGAGTTCCGGCAGACCCAGATCGCGGGCGATGTGGGATAAGGGTGCGTTGCTGTATGCCAGGGTCTGACCCAGATGGGCGAAGGCCAGCGTTTCCACGTAAGCCATGAAGACAAAGAAACCGCCCACCAGGAACACGCTGCTGAGCATGATCCGGGGGATACTCTGCGGTCGGCGGGCGTCCCCGACCAGGTTGCCGGCGGTCTCGAAGCCGCCATACGCCAGCAGGGAGAGGACCAGGGCTTGCAGAAAGGGCTTCATCTGCCATTGTCCCCAGTCCGTCTGCGCCGGGTCGCGAAGACCGAAGCGCCACAATACCCAGAAGGCCAGGAGCAGGATGCAGGCCAGGGAAAACAGCTCGATCCACAATCCCCAGCGGGTGGAGAGCTCCGCACCCCGACGCGCCAGATGCCAGGAAATCCCGGCAAGGGCCAGTGCGACCAGTATCTCCGTAGCGAAAAGGGGTGCGGGAATGACCAGCCGCAAGGCCTCGGCAAAAAAGAGACCGCCCAAAAGGGGGGCCGCCAGCAACGCGCCGCCGTAGCCAAGGATCATGCTGAAACCGGCCACGAGCCCGGCCACGGGATGCAGACCGTGGGCAAGATAGGAGAAAAGTGAGGCTCCCGAGGGGAAATGACGGGCAAGGATGCCCATCTGCCACGCCACACCAAGCATCAAGAGGCCAGTGACCAGGTAGGCAAGCCAGGTGAAAGCGCCGCCGTGAATGGCCACCAGAGCGACGGTGACCGCTGCCATGGCCGAGGGAGTGATGTTGGCGACCGCGTGTCCCCAGACCTCGCGACTGCTGACGGCGTGAATGTTGTGTTGTTGCGTGACCAAGTGATCTCCTCGACAGTGGTGTTCCGCTTGCCGGATACCGGTCCGTTGGCAGAGAAGCCCGTACGGTCCGGGACGGCGAGCATAAAAAGCTCTGCTATGCTGTTCTAAGTCATTCCACTCAACAAAGGATCAGCGATGTTCCATAGAATCCTTTTGGCCGCGGACGGTAGCGCTGCCTCCGAGGCAGCGGTACACGAGGCCTTTCAGCTGGCACAGCATTCCTCCGAAGCACTGCATATCGTCACCGTCGTCGATGTCTATGGTGCCTATTATGCCACACCCGAATCCATACGGTTTCTGCAAGCTGAAGGGCACAAGCTTTTGCAAGATCTGCAAACGCGCGCCCAGTCCAAGGGTATCTCCGTGCAGACGCGCCTGCTGGAAACGGACGTCGGTGGCAAGCACATCAGCGATATCCTCCTCGCCGAAGCTGAACGCGTCCAGGCCCAGCTCATCGTTGTCGGAAGTCATGGTTGGCGGGGCATGCGCAAGCTGCTCATCGGTAGTGTCGCCCAGGCGGTCTGTCAGCAGGCGCACTGTTCCGTACTCGTTGCCCGCTCATGAGTGCGGCCGAGGCGGGTGTCCTCCCGGATGATCGGGACCAGAACGCACCCGTTCCGCACCGCTTGGCCATCACGGTGGCGGTTATGACCGCCATCATCATGAATGTCCTGGACATCACCATCGTCAATGTGGCCTTGCCGCACATGGAAGGTTCCCTGCGCGCCAACAGCAACCAGATAACCTGGGCGTTGACGACCTACATGCTGGCTATGGTCATCGTCACGCCCCTGACGGGGCTGTTGGTGGAGCGCTTCGGGCAGAGGCGGCTGATCCTGGCGAGTGTTGCCGGTTTTCTCGTATGTTCGGCCTTGAGCGGGCAGTCCCACAGTCTCCCGGAGATCGTCCTGTGGCGCTTTTTTCAGGGGGTTTTTGGCGCGTCTCTGGTGCCTGTGGGGCAGGCCATTTTGGTGGAGAGCTATCCGCGTTCCCAAAGGGGCATCGCCATGGCCACTCTGGGCATGGGAACCATGCTCGGCCCCATTCTCGGGCCGGTGCTGGGAGGCTATATCACAGAAGACCTGTCCTGGCGCTGGTGCTTCTACGTCAATCTTCCCATTGGGGCCATCGCCCTGATCCTGCTGTTTTTTTATGCTCCGGATTTTGGCCACAGCGAGCACCCGCGGCCCTTGGACTGGCAGGGACTGTTGTGGCTGACCCTGGGACTGGGTAGCTTGCAGTTGATCCTGAGCCTGGGCGATCAAGACGACTGGTTCAGCTCCCGCTTCATCGTCGCAACGGCAGTGGTTGCGGCCCTCGGTTCTCTGCTCTTTGTCGTGCACAGCCTCTCCGTGCGTAGCCCCGTCGTGGACCTGCGCCTCCTGGCCGATCGCTCCCTCACCATGGGCAGCATCGGCATCGGGCTTTTCGGGCTTGCCCTCTACGGTACCATGGTGGTGTTGCCCATTTATTTGCAGAATTACATGGGCTACGAGCCGCAGACTGCCGGACTCGTCATGGCGCCCCAGGGTATTGGGTCGTGGATCTCCATGTGGGCTGCAGGACGCTTGCTGAACCGCGGTGCCAGTCCGCGTCTGATGATCATCGCCGGAGTATTCCTGGGCAGCCTTGGCACCTGGTTGAGCCTGCACTACAACCTCGACATCAGCCCCGCCTGGATCGTCTGGCCTGGGGTCATTCGTGGTCTGGGCTTGGGTCTAATCTCCATCCCGCTGTTCACCCTGGCTTTTACTACTTTGAGCAAGGCGAATACGCCAGCGGGCTCGGGTATTTTCAATTTGATGCGTAATCTGGGAGGCTCGGTAGGCATCGCCATCGTCTCTACCATCCTTACGGAGCAAGCCCAGGTAGCGTGGAACCAGATGGGTGGGCATATTTCTGCATTCGCTCCCGCTGTTCGCCACTACCTCGATGCGGTGGGCCTGGTTCAAGGGCCTTTAGCCTGGCACCTCCTGGGCATGGAACTGGAACGTCATGCGGCCATGCGCGGTATTCTCGACGCTTTTGCGTTTTTGTTGGTCAGTTTTCTGGCGGTTTTGCTCATCGCGCTCTTCATGCCCAGTACCGATCCTGGCCCCGGGAAAAGCCCGCCGCTTTGATTCCGGCGATGCCGCCAAGAGTGGAGCGACGATTGCGGTGGCCCCCGTCCGCATCCGTGGACTACAATATCCGGAGATACCGGAGCGCGTGGATCGAGGTCGTTGTTCTCGGCGGGTTGGGATAGTGGCTCGGTTCAGTTGCAGAAAAGGAGTATCAATACATGGCCAGTCGGAAAAAAACCATCGCGGGGTTGCTGCTCGCTGCCGTGCTCGTGGGGGCGCTCATCTTCTGGCTCACGCAGCAAACGACTGCACCCAGCAACCGCCTGACCATTTACGGCAACATCGATATTCGCCAGGTGCAGACGGCTTTCGACGATAACGGGCGCGTGCAGCGCTTGCTGGTGCAGGAGGGTGATCGGGTAAGAGCGGGGCAGCTTTTGGCCGAGATCGACCCCGTGCGCTTTGCCGACGCCGTGGCGCGGGACGAGGCGGCGGTGGCAGCGCAGGAGCAGGTCGTTGCCAAGCTCCTGGCCGGTACGCGACCGGAGGAGATTGCTGAGGCACGCGCTGAACTGGCCGCTGCCGCAGCAAGCCTGCATAACGCCGAGCTCGTCTGGCAACGGCAGAAGGCGCTGGCGGCGGACCACTACGTACCGAGACAAAGCCTCGACAACGCGGCGGCCGCCTTGAAGAGTGCCCGTGCCAACTATGAGCGCAGCCGCCAGGCGCTGACCCTGGCCGTCCGCGGACCGCGCAAGGAGGACATCGCCGCCGCCCGGGCGCAGCTTGCCGCCGATCGTGCTGCTCTGTCCCTGGCCCAACGGCAACTGCAAGATACCAAGCTCCGTGCCCCCGCCGATGCCGTTGTTCAGGACCGCATCGTCGAAGTGGGCGATATGGTTTCGCCAAACACACCGGTATTCAGTCTGGCTCTGGACAACCCGGTCTGGGTGCGGGCCTATTTGCCGGAAAAGGCCCTGGGCAAGGTACGTCTTGGCATGCGCGCGGAGATCCAGAGTGACTCTTTTCCGGGTCAGTCTTTCCGCGGTTGGGTGGGTTTCATATCTCCCACGGTGGAATTTACGCCAAAGACCGTGCAGACACCGGAATTGCGTACGGAGCTCGTATATCGGGTGCGCGTCTACGCCTGTAACTCTCAGCATCGCCTACGCCTGGGGATGCCGGTAACGGTGCAGATTCCACTTACGAACAATTCGCCGGAATCCCTGGGCGAGCATCCTTGTGACCACGACCACTGAAGCCTCCAGCCCCTTGCGGTTGCACGCCGTAGTCAAGACCTTTGCCCGCGGCAGGGATGTCGTGCGCGCTCTGGACGCCGTGGATGTCGAGATCAAGGCGGGAAAGATCACTGGGCTTTTGGGTCCCGATGGCGCCGGAAAGACCACTCTGCTGCGCTTGGCCGCCGGCCTGTTGCGACCGGACTCGGGCATGCTGACGGTACTGGGTCGGGAGCGCGGCAAAGACGCTGGCTCGCTTCAGCAAGATATTGGCTATATGCCGCAACGCTTTGGTCTTTATGAAGATCTCAGCGTGCAGGAAAACCTGGATCTCTATAGTGATCTACAGGGGCTAGACCCCGGAGCTGCTCGCCAAAGGCAGGAAGCATTGTTGAAACTCACGGCGCTCGGTCCCTTCGGCAAACGCCGCGCCGGTGACCTGTCCGGGGGCATGAAGCAGAAACTTGGCTTAGCCTGCGCATTGCTACGTGCGCCGCAGTTGCTGCTTCTGGATGAACCCACGGTAGGAGTCGATCCCATCGCCCGTCGTGAGCTCTGGCAGATCGTCGACGGGTTGCGCCGGCAGGGCACGACCGTGCTCATGAGCACATCCTATTTCGATGAGGCGGAACGCTGCGATGAGATCCTCCTCCTGCACGCTGGCAAGCTCCTGCGGCAGGGTCCTTTGGCGAGCTTTACCGAGCCGTTGCGCGGCCGCTGTTTTCTGGTACGCAATCCGTCGGTCCGTCGTCGTGCCCTGCGTGAGGCCCTGCAGCGCCGCACGGGGGTCGCGGACGCGCGGATTACGGCGGCTGGGATTCGGGTTCTCAGTCGTAATATGCAGCCGCCTGCGGCGGCGCCCGGGGAGGCGTGGCAAAGCGTAGACGCAGGCTTTGAGGATGCCTTTGTTGCCCTCCTGGGAGAAGCCGAGGATCGCGCTGCCGCAAGCGAAGCAAGCATTCGTGGTCGGGTGATGGCGGTACCCGCGGAGCCGGCCGCCGTTAGCGCGGTCGAGAAGGATGACGTGGTGGTGGAGGTGCGCGATCTGCATAAATGTTTTGGGAGTTTCGAGGCGGTAAAAAAATGCAGTTTCACGGTGCGCCGGGGTGAGATCTTTGGACTACTGGGAGCCAATGGCGCTGGCAAGACCACCACTTTCCGTATGCTCTGCGGTCTCTTGCCGGCCACCAGCGGTACCCTGACCGTGGCAGGCGTGGACATGCGTCGTGCCACGAGTGCCGCGCGTGCGCGTATCGGTTATGTGGCGCAAAGGTTTGCGTTGTATGGCAACCTCAGCGTCGACCAGAATCTCGTTTTCTTTGCCGCTGCCTATGGACTGCGCGGCGCGGTCCGGCGACAAAAGATCGAGGAAGCCCGCCAGGCCTTTCAGTTGACGGACTATGGTAAGGTCAACGCCGATGGTCTACCGCTGGGCATCAAGCAACGCTTGGCGCTGGCCTGTGCGCTCCTGCACGAGCCACCCATACTCTTTTTGGACGAACCCACCTCGGGCGTCGATCCTTTGGCTAGGCGGGAGTTCTGGCAGCGCATCAATGCCCTGGCGGCGCAGGGGGTGACTGTTCTGATCACCACCCATTTCATGGACGAGGCGGAATATTGCGACCAGTTGGTACTCATGTCCCTGGGGGAAATCCTGGCCAAGGGAAGCCCTGCCGATCTGCGTCAGCAGGCGCGTACGGCTGAGCAGCCGGAGCCTACCATGGAGGAGGCCTTCATCCGGCTCATCGAGGAGCACGAACGCCAGATCCGGAGAGCCTCATGAAGCTTCGCCGCCTGCGCGGACTGATCCGCAAGGAGTTCATCCAGATACGGCGTGATCCCTCGGCCATTGCCATTGCTTTTTTCATGCCGGTATTTCTGCTCTTTCTTTTTGGCTACGGCGTTTCTTTGGATGCGCGGCGAGTACCACTGGCGGTTGTCGTCGGCCAGACGACGCCCCAGACCAGCACTTTTGTCGCAGGTCTAGAGCATTCCCCTTATTTTCGCCCGCATCCTTATGGAAGCATCCAGGACGCCCGGGCAGCGCTTCTGCAGCGGCAGGTGGACGGCATCGTCTGGCTGCGTGGGGATTTCAGCCGGCGCCTTCTACGCGAACAGAGTCCCGACATCGGCGTTTTCGTCAACGGCGTCGATGCCAATAACGCCCGCATCGTCGAGGGTTATCTCCAGGGAGTATGGCAGAACTGGCTGCAACAGCGCGCGCTCGCGGCGGGTACGCCGCTCGTCGTGCCCGTGGACGCCAAGGATCGGATCTGGTTCAACCCGGCCCTGCGTAGTCGGGATTATCTAGTGCCCGGACTCATCGCCGTCATCATGACCCTCATCGGAGCCTTGCTCACGGCCTTGGTGGTGGCACGAGAGTGGGAGCGCGGCACCATGGAGGCGCTCATGGCCACACCCGTGCAGATGGTGGAGGTCCTCCTCGGTAAGCTCATCCCGTACTTCGTCCTGGGGCTCGGCGGGATGCTCCTGTCCGTGGCCCTGGCGGTCTGGCTTTTTGCGGTACCTCTGCGCGGGAGCTTTTGGGTACTGTTGCTCACCTCGGCACTTTTTCTGTTGGTGGCGCTGGGTATGGGGCTGCTCATCTCCAGTGTTGCCCGTAATCAGTTTGTGGCGGGGCAAATCGCCATCATCGTGACCTTTCTGCCCGCTTTCATATTGTCGGGCTTCATCTTCGATATCCAGTCGATGCCTGCCGCCATCCGCGTCATCACCCACCTCATTGCTGCACGCTATTATGTCCGTATTTTGCAGACCGTGTTTCTGGCGGGAGATGTCTGGCCCATCGTTTTATGGAATAGCCTGGCACTGACGCTCATGGCACTGTTTTTTCTGGGAATTACCTTGCGTCGATCGCATAGAAGGCTGGATTGATGCTGGCGCGGGTGTGGGCTCTGGTTATCAAGGAATTCCTAGCCATATTGCGGGATAAGAAGAGCCGCTTTGTGCTCGTTGGACCACCGCTCATACAGCTTCTGGTTTTTGGGTATGCCGCCACCTTTGATCTCAATCACATTCCCTATGCCGTGTATAACCAGGACAGCGGCTTTGCCTCGCGAGAGTTATTGGGATACTTCCAGGGATCGCCTGCCTTTCGGCAGGTGGCGACGATTACGCGTGAGGAGCAGATAGCGCCACTCATCGACAATGAGAAAGTGCTTCTGGTCATTCAGATCGGGCCGCGCTTTACGGAGGATCTGCTCCGTCACCGTCCGGCACCGGTGCAGATACTCATCGACGGTCGTAATTCCAATACCGCGACCCTGGCCTTAAATTACGTAAATACTGTGCTGTTGCGTTTTGATCAGCGCTGGGCCGACGATTACCATTGGGGCAGCCCGCCGGCGCAATTGCTGGTACGCGCCTGGTTCAACCCCAATCTTCTGTCGCGCTGGTTTATCGTCCCCGGTATCGTTGCGCTTCTGATGCTGGTGGTGACCCTGCTGGTGACGGGTTTGTCGGTAGCTCGAGAACGCGAGCAGGGTACCTTTGATCAATTGCTGGTAACGCCCATGACTCCCGCAGAGATCCTTCTGGGTAAGGCCTTGCCGGGGATCCTTATCGGTGCATCGGAGGGCGGCTTCATCGCGCTGGTGGCCGTATTCTGGTTTGGCGTACCTTTCGTCGGCAGTATCCTGGCGCTCGCGCTTGGTATGTTGCTGTTCCTTCTAGCGGCCGTGGGTATCGGCCTGATGATCTCCTCCCTTGCCGTAACCCAACAGCAAGGTTTGCTGGGAGCATTTCTGTTCCTAGTTCCTGCCATTATATTGTCGGGTTTTGCGACACCCATCGCCAATATGCCCGAGTTCGTGCAGGATCTCACCCTCGCCAATCCCATGCGCTATTTTCTGGTAGTTGTGCGCGGGGTGTTTCTGCAGGGGGACACCCTGTCCGATCTCTGGAGTCAGTACTTGCCCATGGCCATAATAGCCGCTATGTCGATGCTCTGTGCGGCATGGCTTTTTCGCCACCGCATGCAGTGAAGTCGGTTGCGGGCCCACAGCTCAACCAAGCATGGTTGCCGACAGCCCTGTGAACCCCATCTGCCCTACCCAATAACGCCAGATTGACCCCTTGGCGTACGCCCCTACTGAGGACTACTGCAGCCGATGCTGGTGAACAGTGGGTTGCAGCCATTCTGGATGAAGGTGTGGTCCATGGCACCGCGCTCCCGTTTGGGCCACAGATAGAGGGTGGAGATCTGCAAGATTGGGTAGCGATAGGGGTGACCGCCAATGGCCTGGATGCGTATGCCACGAAAATCGCCGATCACCGTGATCTCTCGCCCCGCGTGGTAGTGGGCCAGATCGACGCGTCTTTGGGTACAGGCAAGGAAGCGCCCGCTGTCGCTGGTATCGCCACCGATTTGCGGCTTACCGAGGGCATTGAGCGGATGCCCCAGCACCGTGAGACAGGTCTCACCCGCGCTTCTGCTCCCTTCGACCACCGTCCCGCCCCAGCGCAGGACCTCACCCTCGGCGACTCCAGATTGTGCTTGTCGTGGCGTGACAGCAGGATAGGTGCCAGCCACCGGCGTGAGGGCAGAACAGGCGCCAAGAGCCATGGCTAGGGACACGACGAGCAAAACGCCTAGATACTTTTTCTGAGAATGCATGAATGCCTCCCCTGGTGCGCGGGAAAACCGCTAGCGTCGGAAGGATGCCAGCCTAACCCATGGGTTAGGAATGCAGCCTCTCCTGCACGAACTGGGGTGGTGGCGTTCGCAGTCAAAAAACCAGAAGTGGCGTCCCCAGGGGGGTTCGAACCCCCGTTACCGCCGTGAAAGGGCGGTGTCCTAGGCCGCTAGACGATGGGGACCGGACACGAGCGCACGACTATACAAATAAAAGGCGTGGTCTGCAATGGTCCCTGGTCTGCACGATCCCTGGACTTTTCCCACGCCCACCGGCGCCGCCGGATACCGGGACCCATCATCGTCTGCCCAGCTACGCCTGAGCACCCAGTTGTCGATCGATAAAAAGATTACAGGATATTCTGATATTGGGTTATTTCCCCGCATGGGTGGTGCATTTACCCGAATTTCTGCCCGTCTTCATCGGTGAGCAGGGAAGAATCAGCAGCTTAGGGGCGATTCCGCAGTGGAACAGTAGTTGCTTATAGTCTTGTGCACCTTGATGTGTACTGTAATTCCGCAAACGACAAACAAGGAGTGACTCATGTTACTGGAAAACACCATGCCAGTGCTCCTCAGTCGTCTGGACTTTGCTTGGATCACGTCCATGCATATCCTCTGGACGCCGATGACCATCGGTATGTCCTGGCTGCTCTTCGCCTTGGAGATAGCCTGGCTCAAGACCGGTGACGAGCGCTGGTACAAGCTCAACCGCTTTTTCGAAAAGATCTTCATCATCAACTTCGGCGCCGGTGTGGCCACCGGTGTGACCATGGAGATGGCCTTCGGCATCCTCTACGGTCCCTTCTCCCAGGCCGTGGGGCCCTTCTTCGGCAACATCCTGGGCTTTGAGACCATCACCGCCTTCATGTACGAAGCGGGCTTCATCGGCCTCATGGTCTTCGGCTGGGGCAAGGTGAGCAAGGGCATGCACGCCTTTGCGACCTTCAACGTGGGCCTGTCCTCGACCCTGTCGGCCATGTGGATCCTGGTGGCCAACTCCTGGATGCAGAGTCCCAACGGTGTAGTCCTGAAGCATGGCCTGTTTCAGGTGACCAACTGGTGGCACGCCATTCTCAATGACAACTTCGTCTGGGGCTTTCCGCACATGTGGGTGGCAACGGTGGAACTGGCGCTGTTCGTCTTCGCCGCGGTCTCTTCCTGGTTCATCCTGAAAAACCGCAACGCCGACCTCTTCACCAAGTTGCTGAAGCCCACGCTCCTGGCGCTCCTCATTGTCGCCCCCATCCAGATCTTCATCGGTGACACCCTAGGGCGCGATGTGGCCATGACGCAGCCGACCTCTTTGGCGGCCATGGAGGGGCACTACCATACCTACCTGCCCAACGGTAAGGTCAATACGGGCTGGCACCTCATCGCTTTCCCCAACGCCAAGAACGATGGCAACAGCTTCGCCATCACCATTCCCCACGTCCTGAGCCTGCTGGAGACCCACACCTGGAACGGCAAGGTGACGGGCATGGACAGCTTCCCGGCCAAGGATCGCCCCGATGTCTGGGTACCCTTCTATGCCTTCCGGGCCATGGTGGCCATTGGCTTCTTCCTGTTCTTCGTGGCCCTGTGGGGCAACTGGCTGCGCCTGCGTGGGCAGTTCAACGCCCAGGCCCTGCGCAAGCATCCCTGGTTCTTGCGTTCCGTAGTGTTCTCTGGCTTCCTGCCCTATCTTGCCATCTGGTGCGGTTGGTGGACGCGTGAAATCGGTCGGCAGCCCTGGGTCGTCTACAACCTCATGCGCACCTATCAGGGCGTGAGCCACATGTCCGTGGGGCAGGAGATCTTCTGGTTCGCGGGCTATATCGTCTTTGAGCTCGTCGTGTGGAGTGGCGCCTGGTACTTCTTCAGCCGCGTCATTGCCAAGGGTGTGGACGATATCGCTCCCTCGGATACCCTGTTCCACCATCCGGATGCGGGAGAGGCCGATACCGGTCGGGCGGGAGGCGGCTTTGCCAAGCCCACGTTTGCCAAGCCCACGATGGATAAGAGCCTCTAAGCAGTAACGCAACGGTGCCAGATTGGGGCGGCGCAGGCCGCCCCCTCTGACAGGAGAAAAACGCATGTTTGATATCGCCAGAATTTCGAGTTCTTTGTCCACCTGGTGGTGGCTTATTTTGTGCCTCATGTTCCTGCTGTACATCGGTCTCGATGGAGCCGATCTGGGCGCCGGGATTTTCGCGCTCTTCTCCAAAGATGAGGAAGAGCGGGGCGCCATCATGGCCTCCATGGCCGGCTTTTGGGACGGTAACGAGACCTGGCTCGTGGTAGCCGGCGGGGTCCTTTTCGGTGCCTTTCCTCTGGTGTATGGATCGGCCTTCAACTACCTCATGATCCCCTTGATGTTTGCACTCTGGGGCGTCATTTCCCGCGCCGTCGCCTTCGAGTTTCATGTCCACGCCATCGGCTCCAAGCGTTTCTGGGGTTGGATGTTTGCCCTAGGTAGTCTGCTGGCTCCCTTTGGTGCCGGTGTGGCCTTGGGGGCGGTCTTGCAAGGTTTCCCCATGAAGCATGGTATCGCTGCGGAAAACGTTGCGGGTGCCCATGCCTTGGCCTTTGACCTGGTCCCGCACTATTCGGGTGCAGCGCTGACCTTCTTGACGCCCTTCAGCATCTGGACGGGCTTCGGTGCGGTCATTGCCGCAAGCCTTGCGGGCGGGCTCTACCTCTGCGCTCGCTTCGTTCCCGGGGATGTCATCCACGAGCGCGCCAAGAAGTGGACCAACGCCTTTTCCCTGCTGGCTTTGGCGGGCATCGTCGTGACCCTGATCTGGTCCTATGCCATCTTCCCCTGGGCGGCAGCCAAATGGACCGGCCCGGACTGGTGGGTCTGGCTGATCTGGTTTGTGGTGATCCTCGGCTTTGCCTACAAGTCCATGATGGCGCATGCCAATCAGCGGGATTTCGTGGCCTTGCTCTGGGGTGAGGGTGTAGTGGCACTGATGTGGTTCGCGATGTGGGCGACCATGTTCCCCTACATCGTGCCCAATACCTGGACCATTCAGGCAGCGGCCAATCCCGCAGACTCGCTGGCGGTCTTCACGCTCTTCATGACCGGTTTCGTGCCCGTCATGATCATGTACAACTGGTATCAGATCTGGGTCTTCCGCGGTCGCTACACCAAAAAGGCGATGTACGCGGGGCACTGAGTCCGCGCATCCTGCCTCTTGCGAACGGCTGGGGGCAGGATCCAGTCCTTGGAGTGATTATCATGCAGTTAAAAAGATGGATACCGAGCCGCGACACTCCCGATACCGTCATTGCCAGCAATACGGTAGAGGAGGTGCTAGACGCATTGGAAGAGAAGCACGAAGTGGTGAACGGTCAGCTTCAGGATCTACTTCGCCACATGGACGCTGCCCACCCCGACGAACTCTTGGACCGGGTGTTGGCGGTGGACAAGGAAATGCGTAAGTACCGACGCTTTTTCTCGATCCTCAAAAGTCACCTGCTCCAGGGGGCCGATGGTCAGCGTCTCAGCGGTGGGACCTGCTGAGGCAACACCAAGCCGGACCCTTCCTCTAAGCCGCTGTCTTCGCTGCGGTCGCGCTCAGTTTTCTCGACGAATGGCCTCCCAAGCGGCGAGGGCGGCCTCCCTTGCCTCGTGGTGATCCACCAGCGGTCGGGGGTACTCCTTGCCCAGGGCAATGCCCGCCTGTTCCAGGACAACCGCAGGCGCCTGCCAGGGCGCATGGATGTGGTCTGCGGGTAGACGCTGCAGTTGCGGTAGCCAGCGGCGGACATAATCGCCTTGGGGATCGAACTTCTGGGCCTGCAGGACGGGATTGAAGACCCGAAAATATGGGGCAGCATCGGCGCCACAGCCCGCCACCCACTGCCAGGACGCACTGTTGTTGGCGAGATCCGCATCCACCAGGGTATCCCAGAACCAAGCCTCCCCTTCTTGCCAGGGAATGCGCAGATCCTTGACGAGGAAGCTCGCGACGATCATGCGCACACGGTTGTGCATCCAGCCGCTCTCCCAGAGTTCGCGCATGCCGGCGTCGATGATGGGATAGCCGGTGCGGGCGCGCGTCCAGGCGCGTAGGGCGGCCGGATCCTGCCGCCAGGGAAAGCGCTGAAACTCGGGCCGGAGGGGTTCCCGAGGTAGATCCGGAAAATGGTAGAGGAGGTGCCAGGAGAACTCGCGCCAGCCCAATTCCCGCAGAAAGGCGTCGACGTTGCGCCGCCACGCCCCTTGCTCCTCGGCAAGCCGGCTAAGGTGCCACCAGATCTGACGTGGGCTGATTTCGCCGTGGGCCAGGTAGGGCGACAGGCGCGAGACAAAGGGTTTGCCCGGCAGATTGCGGCCTTCGGCGTAGTGGGCGAGGCCTTCATCCACGAAGTCGCGTAGGCGCCGCCAGGCGGCCTCTTCTCCAACCTCCCAGTGCCGGGCGAGGCCGATGGACCAATCGGGGTGGTGGGGATGCCAGCCCCACCGGGCAAGGTCCTCACTGGCCGGTATCGCAGTCGGCGCGCGGTAGCTCTCGGGTTCGGCCAAGGGCTGGGGGAAGCGGTGGCGGGCGAGCATGGCCTTCCAGAAGGGGGTGAAGACGCGATAGGGCTGGCCCTCGCGCAAGTGTTCCCAGGGCTCCACGAGCAGATTGCCGGGGAAAGAACGTGCCTCGACGCCCAGTTCTTTGAAGAGGCTTTTGAGTTCTTGGTCTTCGGCGATGCCGTCGCGGTCGTAGCGACGGTTCCAGTAGACGGCGTCGGCGCCGCTTGCGCGGACGATTTCGGGTAGGACCGCTTTGGCCGTGCCGCTACGCAGGAGGAGGGGCAGGCCGCGCTGGGCGAGAGCCGCTTGGAGCTTCAGCAGGCTTTCTCCGTGCCACCAGCGCCAGGCGCTGCCGTAGCTGTCTGCGGCATGGCGCAGGTAGACGGGCAGGACGGGCCCCCTCTGGGCTGCGTACCACAGGGCCGGGTGATCGGCCAGGCGCAAATCGTTGCGGAAAAGGACGATGGTCGTGGGCTGGGACATGACGGACTCCGCGGACGGGTTCCGCTCAGTGTAACCCAGGACGGATAGTTTCAGGACCGGAGCCTAGCGTCGTCCGCCGATTTCGTCGATGTGGGCCAGAAGGTCGGCAGGGTCGGCGTAGACGCGGATCGCGCCCGACTGGCGTAGTTCGTCGGCCCCGTAGCCACCGCTTTGCACACCGATTCCGAGGGCACGGCAACGCACCGCCGCCAGCATGTCCCAGATACTGTCGCCCACCACCATGGCCGTCTCGATGGGAGCCCCCAAACGGGCGGCGGCGGTGACGAAGAGATCGGGATCGGGCTTGGCATAGCGCACCTGATCGCGGGTGACGACCACGTCCCGCGCGTGATCGACGCCCAGCGCCCGCAGGTTGAGGGAAGCCGTTTCCATCCGCCCGCTGGTGGCGATGGCCCAGGGGATACCCGCTTCCCGCAGCCACTGCAAGAGCTCCCGCGACCCAGGCAGGGGGCGCACGGACTCGGCAAGGCGGGTGAACGCCGCGGCGTGGTTGCGATTCATGCGGGCGATGCGCTCCTCGCTGATCTCGAGGCCCGTCTCGCGCAGGAGCTGGTGGGTAAAGAGGCCTCCGCTCATGCCGATCTTACGGTGGATCCGCCACACCGATAGCTCGATGCCTTCGGCATCCAGGGCCGATTTCCAGGCAAGGACGTGCTGGTACACGCTGTCGATGAGGGTGCCGTCGAGGTCGAAGAGAAAAACTGGGTTCGTCACAGTCGTGCTCCACAGCGGGTTTGTGCCTTTTAGTGTAGAACATCCAGGCGGGGTGGAGGGGGCGCCCTGCCCTTGGTTCCCCACGGCCCATCCCTTATGATGCGGTGACCCACACCACGGAGGAAACAACGTGAAATCTGCCAGGAAAACCGTTGCGGCGGCAGCCGTCGTCCTTGCTCTGGGTGGCTGTTCCGTGAGCCCCAACGCTAGCCCAGACGCCTCTGTTCAGGCCTATGTGCAGGACCTCATTGCCCAAGATTACAAGGGCCTCAATCGGGTGCTCTACCTCGGCCCAAAGTCGGAGTATAGCGCTGCCGATTACCAGAGCATGGACCAGAAGCTCGAGGCCTTCTCCCGTGGACTGGCGGCCAAGGTCGCGGCCCACGGCGGGCTGGAGCGGGTGAAGATCCTGAATGTACAGAAGGAAAAACAGGATGATCAGGAAGTCGCGCGGGTGACCTTCGTCCTCATCGGCAAGGACGGCAAGCAGGTGGATGTGCCCTCCACCCTGGTGACCATCCACACCAAGGAAGGCTGGAAGGTCAATCCCATGGCCTCCTGAGGGTGGTCCTGTGGTGGCGGTGGACGTGCTCTTTCGGGCCAGTTATGGCGTCGAAGCCCGACTGCTGCGGCAACGCCCCAAGGCTGGACGTTGGACCCATGTGGGTATGGTGTTTCGCGATGGCTGGGTCTTCCACTGCGATGCCAGGCGCGGCGTCTGTGGCGAGCTTTGGCCGGACTTTCTCGGTGATCGGAGTCGTGATCTGGGGCGTGTGATCCTGCCCTGCTCACGCCCGGGAGAAAATCGGCTGCGGTCGGTTTGCGAGGATATGGCGGCGCGTGGCCTTGCCTTTGCCGACGATTATTGCGATTGGCAGGAGTCTGGCCAGCGTTTCTACTGCACGACCGTCATCTGTGAGGTCTTGGCGCGGGCCTGGGGATTCGTGCCGCTGGCGCCGGCCGCTATTCCGCGCCAGATCGTCCCGCTTTTGGGTGAGCGGCGTCTGCTGCTGCCCCAGCAACTCCACGATGCCCTCGTGGCGCAGGTGGGGCGGACGACGGGTTCGGGGCGTCGTGACTGAACTGCGGTCCTGAGGATTGCGGCATGGTATCCGTCGAGCGGGAGTGGAGCGTATGACGAAAAAACGGTGGGCATGGGCCATCGCGTTGCTGGTGGGTGGGATTTTTTTCCTGGCTACGGCCACGGGACAGCGCCTCTTGGCGGTGGCCCTGGAGCAGGCGGGCAGCGAGTGGTCGGAGGCAACGGCCCGCATGCCCCAGTCGCCGGTGACGATTCCGGCGGAGGGGACCATCGAGGTGGCCTTCTCACCCCCGCCCGGGACTACGGACGCCATCGTCAAGGCCATGGGTGAGGCGCAGCACAGGCTCTGGATCCAGGCCTACAGTTTTACCAGCGCGCCCATTGCCAAAGCCGTGATCGACGCCAAGAAACGCGGCGTGGCCGTGCAGGTACTGCTGGACAAGAGCCAGCGCACCCAGAAATATTCCTCCGCCGATTTCCTGGCCAATCAGGGGGTGGAGACCCGCATCGACGATCAGCACGCCATCGCCCACAACAAGGTCATGGTCATCGACGATGCCACCGTCATCACCGGCAGTTTCAATTTCAGCAAGGCAGCGGAGCAGTCCAATGCCGAGAATCTGTTGATCCTGCGCGGCAATCCGGCTCTCAATCGGCTCTACGCCGAGAACTTCCGTTTCCATTGGTCGCACTCGGAGCCCTATGCGGCCCGCCACGGTCTGGACTGAACAAGCTAAACGAGGCCTTCCAGGATCTGGACCTCCACCAGGCTGCCGGCGGGAATATCGCCGGCTTCGGCGGGGAGCACCATGAGGCACTGGGCCTGGGCCATGCCGCTCAAGATATGGGAGGATTGGGCACCCACCGGCGCCACCTCCAAGCCATCCGGGCCGGCCTGCAGTTGTCCGCGCTGAAAGTCCATACGGCCCGGTTTCTTTTTGAGGGTGGTGGCGCAGGGCAGGCGCAGGGTGGGCACGGTCCAGGGTCCGCTGTGACCCATACGCTTGAGTAGGAAGGGGCGAACGAATTCGTAGAAGGTGACGATGGTGGAGACGGGGTTGCCAGGCAGGCCAAAGAAGTGGGCGGTGCCGATGCGACCGAAGGCGAGGGGCCGCCCGGGTTTCATGTTCATTTTCCAGAAGCTGACCTGGCCGAGCTCCTGCAGTAGAGCGCTGATGTAGTCCGCCTCGCCCACGGACACCCCGCCGCTCGTCAGGACGACGTCGGCCATGTCTGCCGCGGCGATCAGGGCCGCGCGAATATCCGCCGGTTCATCGGCGATGCGCCCAAGATCCACGGGTATGCAACCGAGCCGCTGCAAAAGGGCGCGCAGGGTGTGGCGATTGCTGTCGTAGATCTGTCCTGCCGCCAGTGGCGCGCCAAGTCCTTGGAGTTCATCTCCCGTGGAAAAGAACGCCACGCGCAGGGCAGGGTAGACGGACAGTTCCGTCCTGCCCAGGCTGGCGGCAAGGCCGAGGGCGGCGGGACGGAGGAGAGTCCCCCGGGCCAGGGCGGTGGCACCGGCGGCGAGATCCTCGCCCGTTCTTCGGATATTGGCACCGGGTCGGGGGCTTGTGTGAATCTCCACCCAGTCGCCCTGGGTTTCGCACTGTTCCTGGGGGACGACGCAGTCGACGCTCTCCGGCACCGGTGCTCCGGTCATGATGCGGATGCACTCCCCGGGTCCCAGGGTGCCGTGGAAGGGGTGCCCGGCAAAGGCGGCGCCCACGATATGGCGGCGCTGCGCACCGTCGGCGCTGCGCAGGCCGTAGCCGTCCATGGCGGAATTGGGCCAGGCGGGGATGGGTTGTACGGCTCTGAGATCCTCGGCAAGCACCCGATCGCCCGCGTCGGCAAGGGCCAAGACTTCACGGCGGTGGGGCGGGGTCGCTGCAGCCAGGATGATCTCCAGGGCCTCGGCGACGGACTTGGCCGCGGGATCGTGTTCGTTGTCGTCGCAACAGCTTGCCATGATCAGGTTTCCTCGTAGATTTTCCAGCCAATGCTGGCCAGTATATACCGGCCGATGGCTGGCGGGTCGTTCAGGTCGAGGCGAGCCAGCGGGCCCGTCAGCGGCTGGTCGCTGGCGATGGCAACAACCCCAGGGTCTTGCTCTGCCCAGAGCCGATGCCCCAGCTCTGGCCGGTACACCTCGATCTTGGGGATGGGCCAGTCTTTCTTGCCCTCCACCAGCACGAGATCCAGCCCCGACCCGAGCCAATCCAGGCTTACCCGCCAGTCACTGGAACTTTGTCGAGTAAGGAAGGAGCGTTTTGGGCCCTGCAAGAGGACTGCCTCGGCTCCGGCCTCGCGCAGGCGGTAACTGTCCTTGCCGGGCCGATCCCACTCGATGTCGTGGTGGGTGGCCTTGACGGCCGCCACCCGCAAGCCGTTGGCGCGAAACCACGGAATCAGGGCGCAGAGCAAGGTCGTTTTTCCGCTGCCGCTATATCCTACGATACCGAAAGCTTTCATTCCAGGTCCTCGGGTCGGTTGATGTTGCGCAGTGCAGCGGCATCCAGGGGCAACAGGCGCTGCGGAATTTTCCGCATCCAGCCGCGCACACTGGCGTCGCCGGTTTCGAGGTAAGTGGCCAGGCTATCGCTCAGGGAGCGGTGCATGAGTGCGACTACGGGGGTGATGCCGTGGGCGTCACCGGCTACCACCAGGGGTTCGGTACCGCGACTGCGCCAGAGGCGGTCGAGGAGATCCCTGGGTAGGTCTGGACAATCCACGGGGATACAGGCCAACCAATCCGTCTGCATGGCGGCAAAACCCGCGCGGATGCCCTGCAGCGGTCCGGCGAAGCCCGGCTCGGCATCCACCAGCACCGGATATCCCAGGCGGCCATAGGCGTCCAGGGAGCGGTTAGCGCTGATGAATACTTCCTGGGCTCGGTCCTGCACCGTGGCCAGGGCGTGGGCGATGAGCGGCTGGCCGCGATGCCGCTGCCAGCCCTTGTCCAGTCCGCCCATGCGCCGACCCGCGCCGCCGGCGAGGATGAGGGCGCTGAGGGGAAGGGGGACGGACTCTTTCGGCATACGGGCATTGTCGCGTATCATTCTCGCCCATGGCAATTTCCGGGGCACGGAGCGCAGTGGTTTGAAGTGGTTTTGGCAGAAGACGGCTGGGCCGCAGGAACCGCCGCGCGGGGTGGTGGTGGAGGCTGGCGTTCCACCGCAGGAACGGGTGGATCGGTTGCCGTTGCCGGAGATCCTCTTCGCCCGTCATTATCACGCCTTTGCGGATCTTCCGGACGATCCGGAACTGATGTCTGCGCTGCTGGCCTGGGCACGCTCGCCGGACTTTCTCCGTGACCTGCCGCGTCAGAGTGCGCGACGCTTTCTGGCGCGTGCGCAGGGCGCTGCCGGGAGTGTCGAGGAGCAGTGCCTGACGGCCTTCTTCAAGGTGCTGCATTCGGAAATCACGCGGCGCATGTATCTGGAAGGAGCACGCCATCGCGAGGGGGTGGTGGGCATACGTTTGCGTCTGCGCGACCCGGCCACGGCGGGTAGTGCAGCCCAGGCGCTGGTGAGCGACGATGCCCATGGCCTTGGTCCGGGTATCTATCCCTTGAACGCCGTACCCGAGAATCCCGAACCGGGCCGAGAGCATCCATTCATCATCCAGATAGTCACCAAAAAGGATCTAAGCCAATGACGACCGTAGTCTTTTTTCCGGGTGACGGGATCGGCCCGGAAATCTGTGCCGCCGCCCGCCGCGTCCTCGAGACGGTGCAGGAACAGGCCGAGCTGCCTTTGACGGTGGTGGAGGGTCTGGTGGGCGGCGCTGCCCTGGATGCCCACGACGATCCCTTGCCGCCGGAGTCCCTGGAGCTGGCACGCCGCGCCGATGCCGTCCTGCTGGGAGCGGTGGGGGGGCCGAAATGGGACGGCCTGCCGCCAGCGAAGCGTCCGGAGCAGGGTTTGTTGCGTTTGCGCAAGGAACTGGAGCTTTTTGCCAATCTGCGTCCGGCGCAGATCTTTCCGCAGTTGCGCGCGGCCTCCCCGCTGCGCCCGGAACTCATCGAAGGCGTAGACATCCTGGTGGTGCGTGAATTGACCGGCGACATCTATTTTGGCGAGCCGCGCGGAGCCGAGGTGGTGCAGGGCAAGCGTCGGGCCTGGAACACCATGGTCTACGACGAGGATGAGATTCGCCGCATTGCCGAGGTGGCCTTCCGCGCCGCCCGCGACCGCCGCCGCCGGCTCTGCTCCGTGGACAAGGCCAACGTGCTGGAAACCACTCGCCTATGGCGGGAAGTGGTGACGGAGGTGGGGCGCGATTATCCCGACGTGGAACTGCAGCACCTGTATGTGGACAACGCGGCCATGCAGCTGGTGCGGGCGCCGGCGCAATTCGACGTGATCCTGACGGGCAACATGTTCGGGGACATCCTCTCGGACGAGGCCAGCCAGCTGACGGGATCCATCGGCATGTTGGCCTCCGCCTCCCTGGGGCAGGGGCGGGGCATGTACGAACCCATCCACGGTTCGGCACCGGACATTGCCGGGCAGGACCGCGCCAATCCCCTGGCCACCATACTCTCCGTCGCCATGATGCTGCGCCACTCCCTGGATCAGGCGCCGCTAGCGGAGCGTATCGAGGCGGCGGTGTTGCGGGTATTGGATCAGGGTCTGCGCACGGCCGACATCGCCGCCGTGGGCGAGCCCGTGGTGGGGACCCAGGCCATGGGTGAAGCCGTCGCCGCAGCTCTGCGGGAGCAGGCGACATCATGAAAAAAGAAGGTTATCGCGTCGCCATCCTGGGTGCCACGGGTGCCGTGGGTGAGGTCATGCGGGAAATCTTGGAGGAACGGGATTTTCCGGTGGAGGAACTGGTCCTGCTCGCCAGTGAACGCTCCGCTGGGCAGGCCTTCCGCTTTCGGGGTAAGTCCGTGCGCGTCCAGGACGCCGAGTACTTCGACTGGACGGGCGTGGATATCGGGCTCTTTTCCGCCGGTGCCCGCGCCAGTGAGATCTTCGCGCCCCGGGCGGTGGCGGCGGGTGCGGTGGTCATCGACAACACCTCACGCTTTCGCTACGACGACGACATCCCCCTGGTGGTGCCCGAGGTGAATCCCCAGCGCATTGCCGATTATCGGCAGCGTGGCATCATCGCCAACCCCAACTGCTCCACCATCCAGATGTTGCTTGCCCTCAAACCCATTGACGACGCCGTGGGCATCGAGCGGGTCGTGGTGGCCACCTATCAGGCCGTCAGCGGTGCCGGCAGCCGCGCCATCCACGAGCTGGGTGAAACGACGCGGGCGGTTTTTACCCAGCAAGAAGTTGCGCCAGCGGTCTTCCCCAAGCGCATCGCCTTCAATTGCCTGCCCCAGATCGACGTCTTCCAGGATAACGGTTACACCAAGGAAGAAATGAAGATGCTCTGGGAATCGCGCAAGATACTCGAACGCCCGGAGCTTGCCCTGACGGCCACCTGCGTGCGGGTACCGGTGTTTTATGGGCACTCCGAGGCGGTCAACGTGGTAACGCGGGAGAAGATGCGTGCCGAGGAACTGCGTAGCCTGCTCCAGCGCGCGCCGGGGGTCCGGGTGCTGGACGAGCGCACCGCCGGCGGCTGGCCCACGGCCCTGGACGCCGCTGGCCAGGACGCTACCTGGGTAGGACGCATCCGCGAGGATTGTTCCCACGAGCGTGGATTGAATTTTTGGGTGGTAGCCGACAACATCCGCAAAGGCGCTGCCCTGAACAGTATACAGATTGCGGAGTTGCTCATTCGCGACTATCTATAGGTTTGTGGTGTGATACAGACAACCCGGTCCGTCGGTGGACTGGGGCCGCGGTAGATCCGCCAGAAAGGGGAAGGTATGGACAGAAAAGCGTGGGTGCAGGTGTTCCTGGCCCTGGGCGTTGGGGTTCCCGGCCTGGCACAGGCTATGGGTCTGGGTGAACTGATCGTGCTTTCGGGCCCGGGTGAACCCTTCCGCGCCGAGATCCCCATTCGCAGCGAACACCCACGGGAACTGACCAGCGCTCAGGCGGGACTTGCGCCGGCCTCCGCCTTCAGCCTCATCCATTTACCGGTGGACCCAACCCTCAGCCAGTGGCACTTCAGCGTCCGCGAGGGCGGTCAGCCGGCCATCCTGATCTCGAGCCCCCTGCCCCTGACGCAGGCCAGTCTACCCTTCCTGGTACAGCTGGACTGGTCCGGTGGGCAGATCGTTCGCGAATATCGGGCCTCCTCCGCGGCGGCCACGACCTATGGGGTGCCGGCAACTCGCCTGGCGACGCCATCCCCCAGCCCGCGTCCGTCCGCTGAGGCCATGCCTTACCCGCCCATGCCGGCGCGGTCGCCACGTACCGAGGTTGCTGGTTGGGCCAGCGCCTCGCGCTATGGCCCCGTCCCGGAGCATCAGACCCTCTTTGATATCGCCCGGAAGCTCAGTCGCAGCAACCGGGTGAGCCTGGATCAGGTCATGGCTGCCCTGGTAAAGGCCAATCCCGGGGCGTTCAAAAATGGTAATCCCAATCTGCTCTATGCGGGTACCTACCTTGAGACGCCCAGTCTGGCCCAGGTTCAGGCCATGACACCGGCCCAGGCGCGGGCCTGGTTACGTGGCCAACGGCTCGGAGTTTCCGCCAAGTCCACGCCCGTCGCGGCAAACCAAGCGGTCCCGGCAAACGCGACCACCAATGCGGGGGCACCGGCGACCCGTCTGGTACTCTCCAGTGCGCCCAGCTCCGTGGCCGCGGCTGCCAGCAGCGCAGCAGCGGCTCCGGCGAGTACGGCGGCTGCGGTTAGCACGGTCAGCACTGCCGCTGCCCAGAGTAGCGTTGCCGCCCTGCGGTCGGACAATGCCCATCTGCAGACCATGCTTCAGGCTCTCAACACGCGCCTGACCCAGACGCAGGCGCAGGTGGCTTCGCAGGCTGCGGAACTCGCCCGTTTGTCCCAGGCATCGGCGCAGGCACACCCGCGCAGCAATCCCTTGCTGTGGCTGTCCCTTGGGGGCAACCTGCTGCTGCTCCTGCTGTTCCTCTGGGTCTATCAGAGGCAGCAGGAAGCGGCGCGACGCCAGCGCGAAGTATCGCAGAAGCTGACCATGCTGGCCGGCAATGGCAACGGCGCGGGCGCGAGGCCGACACCGCCGCCACCGCCGCCACCGCCGCCATCATCGGGAGAATCGCCCGCGGCCTTCGCGCCGCCGCCCCGGCCTGAGCCGTTCTTGACGCCGGGCACGGTGGCACCGGCGTCTGCCCCGCAGGCGCCTACGCCCAAAGCGGCGGTGGCAGAACCGCAGGCTGCGGCGGAACCGACCGTGGCGGCCGCTGCCGCGACCGGCGGCTTGGATTTCTCGCCGAGTGCCGCCGACGGCGCCCCGGCCGCAGGCGAGGCAGCGGATTTTTCCGGGACGGCTGCGGTCGCCGGTGGCCAGTCGACGGGCACCCTTGGTGCCGATCCATCCGATCCGCTGCAGGTGGATCCCCTGGAGCAGGCGGATCTCTATCTGACCTACGGCAAGTCCGACTCGGCAGTGACGGTATTGCAGGAGGCTCTGGAAGAGAATCCGCGGCGCAAGGAGCTTTACGTCAAGCTACTGGATCTCTATGCCCAGCTGGATCGTCGCGATGCCTTTCTGGAGCTGGCGGAGCGCATGCGTGGTCGCTTCGGTCCCGTGAATGGTGCCTGGCAGCAGGTTGCGGCCCAGGGCGCTCAGCTTTTCCCGGGGCACAGCTTGTTTGCGGATGCCAGCGCCGTCGCTTCGACCCCGCCCCAGTCGGCGGCCACGCCGTCGACGACCGCGCAGTCGGCGCCGGACTCGCATCACGCCTTCGATGTGTCGGCGCTGTCGGCAGCGGCATCCACGGATGAGCCGCAAGCAGAGCACCACGTCGGCGCCAACGAGACCGACCATTTGTTGGATTTCAATCTGGACAGTTTGCTGGGCAGCGCGGACGCGGAAAAGGACAGCGCAATGCCTCAGCACGAGATTCCGGCGGCGGAGAAGCAGCGGCTCCTGGACTCGGTCGATGAACAGTTCCGCGCCCTGGAGGCGGAGTCAAGGACCGAGTCCCCAACCCGCTCCGGGACTACGCCGCTGGAATCCGACTTTGCTCATCACCCCGACGCTGCAAGGGATGAACCGCATCCGTCGGCGCCGTCCCAGGATGCCGCCGCGGAGGCCGCAGGCGACTGGGATGCCGTCGGGACCAAGCTCGACCTGGCCAAGGCCTATCTGGAAATGGACGATGCCGATTCGGCACGAGAGCTGCTGGAGGAGGTCTCCCGGGAGGGCAATCCCCAGCAGCGCAGCGAGGCGCACAGCCTGCTGGAAAGCCTCTAGAAGGGTGTCGATACGCTAGCGGGACAGGCTTCGCCGGGGGCACGCTGGGCCCTCGGCCTGGAGTATCGGGGTAGCGACTTCAGCGGCTGGCAGCGTCAGGATGGACCAGCGAGCGTTCAGGAAAGCCTCGAGCGTGCGCTCCGCGAGATTGCCCAGTGCGCGGTTCCCACCACCGTTGCCGGCCGGACCGATGCGGGGGTCCATGCCCTCGGTCAGGTGGTGCATTTCGATGCTCCGGTGACCCGTCCGGCCCTCGCCTGGACGCGGGGGGTCAACCGCTATCTTCCCTCCAGTATCAGTGTGCTCTGGGCGCGGCCCGTCCCCCGGGATTTTCACGCGCGCTTTGCTGCCGTTGGGCGGCGTTATCGGTATTGCATTCTCAATCGCAGCGAACGCTCGGCACTGTATGCCGGGCGCGCGGCCTGGGTGCCGCGGCCTCTGGCGGTGGAGCCCATGCAGGAAGCCGCCAGCCTGCTCTTGGGCAGACACGATTTTTCGGCCTTTCGCGCCGCTGCCTGTCAGGCCAAACACCCCATCAGGGAATTACGCCAGTTGCGGGTGAGCCGTCAGGGCGACTGGGTTTTCGTGGATGCCGAGGCCAATGCCTTTCTCCACCACATGGTGCGCAACCTCGTCGGCGTGCTGCTGGGCATTGGCTGGGGTGACCGACCGCCCCACTGGGCGGCGGAGGTGCTGGCGTCGCGCAAGCGCGCGCTGGCGGGGGTAACCGCTCCGGCCGAAGGGCTCTATTTCGTCGCCGCCCTCTATCCGCCTGCCTTTGCCTTGCCTACCCTGGATTTCCACCAATTGCATACCCTCTTCCCGCCATCGTGTTAGATTAGGGCCATGCTGCGTATCAAGATCTGTGGGATCACCCGAGTCGAAGACGCCCTTGCCGCCGCCGAGGCGGGCGCGGATGCCATCGGTCTGGTTTTTTATCCGCCGAGCCCGCGCTACGTGGAGATCGCGACGGCGCAGGCCATTCTCGCGGCCCTACCGCCCTTCGTCACCCGTGTCGGTCTGTTCGTCAACCCCGAGGCGCACTGGGTGCGTGCGGTTACGGAGCAATGTCTGCTGGACCTGCTTCAGTTTCATGGCGACGAGACGGACGAGTTCTGCAGCGGATTCGGAAGGCCCTACATCAAGGCCTTACGGCTATCGGGTCCCACGGACCTGCACCCCTGGCGTCGGCGCTTTCCCGGGGCCCAGGCGCTGCTATTGGATAAGGAAAACGAGCGGGTCTATGGTGGCTCCGGCGAGGCCTTTGCGTGGTGGCCGCTGCCCGCGGATCTGGGTGTGGCCCTGATCCTTGCGGGCGGTCTGCGGGTGGATAACGTTGCCCAAGCGGTGCGTCTGGCGCGCCCCTATGCCGTGGACGTCAGTAGCGGCGTGGAAGTATCGCCGGGGCAGAAGGATCGTGGCAAAATAAGGAATTTCATTCACTGCGCCCGCGCGGCTCTACAGGAGACCTGAATGGCCAACTATCACCAGCCGGACGAGCATGGACACTATGGCCCCTACGGCGGTCGCTTTGTCGCCGAGACCCTGGTACCGGCTCTGGACGAATTGCAGGCGGCCTACGCTGCCGCGCAGCAGGATCCGGAGTTTCGCGGGGAACTGCACAGCGAACTGCGGCAGTTCGTCGGTCGCCCCAATCCCCTTTACCATGCCGCGAGGATCTCCCGTGAGTTGGGGGGAGCGCAGATCTACCTCAAACGCGAGGATCTCAACCACACCGGCGCCCACAAGATCAACAATGCCGTCGGGCAGGCGCTCTTGGCGCGGCGCATGGGCAAGGGGCGTCTCATTGCCGAAACCGGTGCAGGGCAGCATGGGGTGGCGACGGCGACGGTGGCCACTCGCTATGGTATGGAATGCACGGTCTTCATGGGTGCCGACGATATCCAGCGTCAGTCCAGCAACGTCTATCGCATGCGTTTGCTGGGGGCGCAGGTGGTGGCGGTGGATAGCGGCACGCGCACCCTCAAGGATGCCCTCAACGAGGCCCTGCGCGAGTGGGTGACCCGAGTGGAGGATACTTTCTACGTCATCGGTACCGTGGCGGGGCCGCACCCATATCCGGCCATGGTGCGGGATTTTCATCGGGTCATCGGTGATGAAGCCCGCGCCCAGTGCCTGGAGCAGACCGGCAGCCTGCCAGCGGCCTGTATCGCCTGTGTTGGTGGTGGCAGCAACGCCATTGGGCTTTTTGCCGCGTTCATCGACGATCCCGAGGTGCGCCTCATCGGTGTGGAGGCGGGTGGTCTCGGCCTTGCCAGCGGCAAGCACGCTGCCCCTCTCAATTCCGGTCGACCGGGCGTACTGCACGGCAACCGGACTTACCTCATGGAGGACGGCAATGGTCAGATACTGCCTACCCACTCCATCTCGGCGGGGCTCGACTACCCTGGGGTCGGCCCGGAACACGCCTATCTCAAAGACAGCGGCCGCGCCGAATATGTGGTAGCCACGGACGAGGAGGCGCTGGCCGCCTTCCACACCCTCAGTCGGCGCGAAGGGATCATCCCGGCGCTGGAAACGGCCCACGCCCTGGCCTACGCCTTCAAGCTTGCGCCACAGATGCGTCGGGATCAGAGTATCGTCGTCAATCTCTCGGGCCGAGGCGACAAGGACATCCACACCGTGGCGGCACGGGAGGGCATCGCGCTATGAGTCGGCTGACGAACTGTTTTTCCAAGCTGCGCGGGCGCACCGCGCTCATCCCCTTTGTCACGGCGGGCGATCCGGACCCGGCAGCCACCGTGCCCATCCTCCACGCTCTGGTGGCCGCTGGGGCCGATATCCTCGAGCTCGGCGTGCCCTTCTCGGACCCCATGGCCGATGGCCCCACTATTCAGCGCGCCAACGAGCGGGCGCTGTCCCGCGGTGTCCATCTGCGCCAGGTCCTGGCCTGGGTCGCGGAATTTCGTGAGGGGAACCAGCATACCCCCATCGTGCTCATGGGCTATCTCAACCCCATCGAGGCCATGGGGATCGAGGATTTTGCCCGGGAGGCAGCCGCGGTGGGTGTGGATGGTACCATCATCGTCGACCTGACGCCCGAAGAGGGACGGCGGGAGAGCGCCGTGCTGCGCTCGGTTGGCATCGATCCCATCTTCCTGCTGGCCCCCACCAGCGGTGCCGAACGTGTGGCGGCGGTGCGCGAGCTCGGCAGTGGTTTCGTCTATTACGTCTCCCTGCGCGGGATCACCGGGGCAACGCAGCGGGATTGGCACGGGGTGCTGGAGCGGGTGCAGCAGTTGCGCGCTGCCCTGAGCCTGCCCGTAGCCATCGGCTTTGGTATTCGCGATGCTGCCACCGCCAGGGTGTTGGCCCAGGGTGGTGCCGATGCCGTGGTGATTGGCTCGGCTCTCGTAGAGCGGCTCGCCGATGCGGCGGACACCGCCGCGCAGGTGGCCCAGGCCTTTCTGGCTCCCATAGCGGCGGCCTTGGCAGAGCACGCGCGGGTGTCGGCGTGAGCTGGTTCGACCGCGTACTGCCACCCAAGATCAAGAAGGGCCCAGAGCAGCCCCTGGCCAAAGAGGGGCGGCGCAGTGCCGTACCCGAGGGACTCTGGTCCAAGTGCCCCACCTGTCAGGCGGTGCTGTATCGGACGGAGCTTGAGGCCAATCTGTTCGTCTGTCCGCACTGCGGCCACCATCAGCGCCTCACGGCACGGCAGCGTCTGCGCTTTTTTCTGGACCCCGAGCCGCAGCTCGAACTGGGCGCAGAACTGACCCCGGTGGATCCCTTACGTTTTCGGGATCAAAAGAAATACAAGGAGCGCTTGCAGGAGGCCCAGGAAAAGAGCGGCGAGAAGGACGCCCTGGTGGCCATGCGCGGCTTCCTCAAGGGCCAGCCCGTGGTGGTGGCGGCCTTTGCGTTCGAGTTCATGGGGGGCAGCATGGGTTCCGTGGTGGGGGCGCGTTTCGTGAAAGCCGCCGAGGCGGCCATGGTGGAACGTTGTCCCTTCATCTGTTTCAGCGCCAGCGGCGGTGCCCGCATGCAGGAAGGTCTGCTCTCGCTGATGCAGATGGCCAAGACGGCGGCGGCCGTCGAGCGCTTGGCAAAGATGGGCATCCCTTACATCTCGGTGCTCACGGACCCGACCATGGGTGGGGTCTCGGCGAGCCTCGCCACCCTGGGCGACATCCTCATCGCGGAACCACGGGCGCTCATCGGTTTTGCCGGTCCTCGGGTCATCGAGCAGACCATTCGCGAGAAGCTGCCCGAGGGTTTTCAGCGTTCGGAATATTTACTGGAACACGGTGCCATCGATCAGATCGTCGATCGGCGTGAACTGCGCGACCGTATCGCCGAGATCATCGCCATTCTTGGCCATGGCGAGCGTGCAGTCTGAAGCGGCTCGGGCGCGCTTGGTTCAAGCGCCCGGCGCCGTGCCCGCGGATCGTGTCAATGCCCGGGTCATGGCCCTTGCGGGAGCGCCGGGGCATATAGAGCTGGGTCTTGCACGCATGCGGGCAGCCATGGCCGAGCTCGAGATCGCGCCGCGGCAGCCGTGGCCGGTGATCACGGTGGCTGGCACCAATGGCAAAGGCTCCACGGTTGCCTACCTCGAGAGCCTGTACCGGCAGGCGGGTTATCGCGTTGCCGCCTACACCAGCCCGCACCTATGGCGTTTTGTCGAGCGCCTGCGCATCGATGGCACGGTATTGACCGAAGGGCAGTGGCTTGCTGCCTTGGAGGAGGTGGCCCAAGACGCTGGCCACATTCCCCTCACCTATTTCGAACTGGCTACCCTGGCGGCCCTATTGTTGGTGCGGGCCGCCGCGCCGGAGCTGCTCATCCTGGAAGTGGGGATGGGCGGACGGCTGGATGCCGTCAACGCCGTCCACCCAGACCTTAGCATCATCACCACGGTGGACATGGATCATCAGCAGTGGCTGGGCGACAGTCGTGAAGCCATCGGTCGGGAAAAGGCAGGGATACTGCGCCGTGGCGTACCGTTGCTCTACGGCGACGCCGACGATCCCTGTACCAGCGTATTGACGGCGGCCAGGGCTTCGGGTGCACCCATCTATCTTTTGGGTCGGGAGCTTGTGGTGGATCCCGTCGCGGGCGTCCTGCACATGGGCGGGGAGTGCTGGCACCTACCCGAGCCGCTCTGGGGCGGGCGGGAACAGTGGGACAATCTGGCGCTGGCGACGGCCGCAACCCGGCTGCTGCGCGAGCGTCTGCCCGCCGCGGCTGTGGAGCCCGGTGCCGACTGGCGTTGTCCACCAAGATTGCCAGGCCGCTGTCAGCGTCTACGTCCCTGGGGAAGCGATGGACCGACCCTGCTTCTGGACGTGGCACACAATCCGCAGGCAGTCCGGCAACTGGCGAGCGTGCTCCGGCGCCATCCCGGGGCGCGTGTCCACGCCCTCTTCAATCTCCTGGCGGACAAGGATCTGGATGCCTGCCTCGCCCCGCTGGCGGGACTGGTGCAGCACTGGTTTCCCGTGGCCTTGCCCGAATCGGCGCGGACTCGGCCCTGGCCGGACCTGCTGGCGGCGCTGGATACGCGTGGGCTAACCTGGACCGCGGTGGAGGGTGGGGACTGCTCCGCGAGCCTTGAAGCCGCTTGCGCCGGCCTTGGCGCGGGCGACCTGGTGCTGTGCTTCGGCTCCTTCCAGGTACTCGCCCAACTGCCCGAGGAACTGCTCTCGGGGGAAGCTCCGGGAGGGACAGCGGCATGCCAACCTGGGTGAACGTGGGCGTCCTCGTCATCCTTTCCCTGTCCCTGCTCTGGGGAATTCTGCGCGGTATGTTGCGGGAATTCTTTTCGCTCATGGGTTGGGTGGGCGGGGTATATCTGGCCTGGCAGTATGGTGCCCAGTGGGTCGCACCCACGCTCACCGGCCTGCCGGAGCCCTGGCGTGTGCCCCTGGCCGATTTCCTGCTCTTTTTCGCGGTGATGTTCCTGACCACCCTGATGGCCTTTCTCTTGCGGAAAATCCTGTATCCCATCGGTTTTTCCGGGCCGGACCGGCTTCTGGGTGGGGTCTTCGGTCTCCTGCGCGGGGGCGTGATCCTGCTCGTTCTCATCTTCATCGCCAGGGCGGCGGGTTTTGCCCAATCCAGTTGGTGGCAGACGTCCTGGCTTGGCTCACCGCAAGTGACCACTCTGTCGCAGTCCATCACGGCCCCGGCCGTTTCCTATTGGGAGTCGCAACATCGTGTCAAAGCAACTGCTGTGCATGAGCCACTCTGAGTGTTCACGGGCGGGCGCAAGCCCGGTGGTGGACGCCGATGATGAGCACTTTCACGACGAATGTGGCGTCGTGGGGGTATTCGGTCATCCCGAGGCCGCCAACCTCACCTACCTTGGTCTCTATGCCCTGCAGCATCGCGGGCAGGAGTCCGCCGGTATCGTCTCTGCCGATCAGGGACAACTCTACACCCAGCGCGGAATGGGTCGGGTTGCCGAAGTCTTTGGTGCACAGGAGCTGGAGCGACTGCCGGGACAGCAAGCCATTGGCCACGTCCGCTACTCCACGGCGGGGGGATCGGTGCTGCGCAATACCCAGCCCATCTTCATCAATTACCGCCATGGCGCCTTTGCCGTGGGCCACAACGGCAATCTGGTGAACGCCGGCGCCCTGCGCGAGCAACTGGAGCGAGAAGGTGCCATCTTCCACACCGATATGGATACCGAAGTCATCGTCCACCTTCTGGCCCGGGTTCCAGGTCAGGACGCCGGTGAGCGTCTGGCCGCCGCCCTTGCCCAGGTGAGCGGTGCCTACTCCCTGGTGTGTCTGACGGAAACGCGCCTGATCGGTGTGCGCGATCCCATGGGCTTCCGGCCGCTGGTGCTGGGTCGACTCATCGACTCCGGCGGTTTTGTGCTCGCCTCGGAGACCTGTGCCCTGGACCTCATGGGTGCGGAATTCGTCCGCGACGTGGCTCCGGGAGAAATGGTGATCATCTCCCAGGGGGGTATCGAGAGCCGTTTTCCCTTCCCAGCGGTGGGACGGCGTATGTGTGTCTTCGAGTACATTTACTTTGCCCGGCCCGACAGCGTCCTGGATGGCGTCCACGTGTATTCGGCGCGCAAGCGCATCGGTCGGATCCTAGCGCGCATCCATCCCCGCGACGCCGATGTGGTGGTGCCGGTGCCGGATTCCGGTGTGGCGGCTGCCATGGGCTATGCCGAGGCCTCCGGTCTGCCCTTCGAATTGGGCCTCATCCGCAATCACTACGTGGGTCGGACCTTCATCCAGCCGGCCCAGCGTGGCCGAGATTTCAGCGTCAAGGTCAAGCTCAATGCCCAACCCGAGATCCTCAAGGGCAAGCGGGTGATCCTCGTGGACGACTCCATCGTCCGCGGTACCACCAGCGCCAAGATCGTCCACCTGATTCGTGCCGCCGGTGCCCGGGAGGTGCATTTTCTGGTGAGTTCGCCGCCCACCATCGGCCCCTGCTATTATGGTATTGATACGCCAGATCGGGCGCAGCTCATCGCTGCCCAGCACAGTGTCGACGAGGTACGGAAGATGATCGGTGCCGATTCCCTGGGTTATCTCAGTCTCGATGCCCTGTTCGAAGCGGTGGGCGGCCGGGCCCTGGGCTTTTGCGATGCGTGCTTCAGCGACGATTACCCTTTGCCGACGCCGGAAGGGCACGGTACGCGACAGCTCTTTTTGATGAAGGAATTGCGATGACGGAAAAAAGCGAACCGCATGGCAAATGGCGCCCGGAAACCCTCGCCATCCGTGCCGGCGTTCACCGGTCAGCGGAAAAGGAACACGCGGAAGCGCTGTTTCTGACCTCGAGCTTCGTCTTTGACTCTGCGGAGGAGGCGGCGGCGCGTTTTGCCGGGACCAGTCCCGGAAACATCTACGCCCGTTTCACCAATCCCACGGTGCGGGCGCTGGAGGAAAGACTGGCGGCCCTGGAAGGTGCGGAAGACTGTGTGGCCACGGCCTCGGGCATGGCAGCCTGTCTGACGACCTTCATGGGGCTGTTGCAGGCAGGGGATCACATCGTCGCCTCGCGCTCCATTTTTGGCTCTACCATCCAGCTCTTGCAGAACATCCTTGGCCGTTTCGGTCTGGAGACGACCTTCGTCGCCCTGGACGACCTCGCGGCCTGGCGCCGCGCTCTGCGTCCCAATACTCGCCTGCTCTACCTCGAGACGCCATCCAATCCCCTGACGGAGATCGGGGATATTTCCGCCCTGGCGGCCATGGCGCGGGAGCATGGCGCAAGCCTGGTGGTGGACAACTGCTTCTGTACCCCAGTCCTGCAGCAGCCCCTGGCTCTGGGTGCCGATCTCGTCATCCATTCCAATACCAAGTATCTGGACGGTCAGGGACGTACCCTGGGTGGTGCCATCTGCGGGCGCAAGGAACTCCTGGCCGGTCCGCGCAACTTTGTCCGTACCGCCGGCCCAAGCCTCAGCCCCTTCAATGCCTGGGTCCAGCTCAAAGGGCTGGAGACCCTGGCCCTGCGCATGGAGCGCCACAGCCACAATGCCCTGGAACTGGCGCGCTGGCTGGAGCAGCGTGAGGAGGTGGCGCGGGTCTATTTCCCCGGCCTCGCCAGCCACCCCCAGCAAGTGCTGGCCGAGCGTCAGCAACGCTTGCCGGGCGGCATCCTGTCCTTCGATCTGCGCGGCGGTCAGGCGGCCGCTTGGGCGCTCATGAACGCCGTGGAGATCTTCTCGCGCACGGCCAACCTGGGCGACGCCAAGAGCACCATCACCCACCCCGCCAGTACCACCCACGGCCGGGTGAGTGCCGAGGCGCGGGCGGCGGCGGGCATCGGCGACGGGCTGCTGCGTTTGAGTGTCGGGCTCGAGCACGTGGACGACCTGCGCGCGGATCTCGCGCGCGGTCTTGAGGCGGCGGCAACTGCTGCAGCGTCTTCGGGCGCCTGAACCGGTTTTTTCTGAACTTACTTTGGGAGAACGAAAAATGACCAGATACCGACCCCTGAGCCATCGCCACCTGCGGCCGGATACCCGCCTCTGCGTCTTCGATAGTGGTCTTTCGAGCCCCGTGGGGATGGACGACAATGCCCTCAAGGTCATGACCGATCTGCGTCGGGTACCGGCGGCGACCACCCATCCCGAGGTCAGCATCGACGCGGCCATGCAGAAGATGATCCACGTCGGCGTGCGCCTGCTGTTCGTGCTGGACGATTTCGGTGTCGTGGTGGGCATCATCACCGCCCGCGACATTCTTGGTGAGAAGCCCGTGCAGATCGCCGCCGAAAAACAGATCCCGCGGGACCAGGTGCTGGTGGAGGACATCATGATCCGTCGTGGACGCATCGAGGTCCTCCCCTATGCGGAAGTGGCTCGGTCCACCGTCGGGGATATCGTCGTCACCCTCAAGGAAGTGGGGCGGCAGCATGCCCTGGTGGAAGCGGAAGGGAGTGTCCCCGAGATCTGCGGCATATTCTCCATCAGCCAGATTGGGCGACAGCTGGGAGTCAAGATCGAGACGACGGGAACGGCGCAGACCTTTGCCGAGCTGGAAAAATTCCTGACCCAGGGCGACCACTGAAACACCGAGGTTTGGTCTTCGACTTTTCGGATGGAGCGGGCCAGTGACTGAGGCCTGGGGGCTCACCCTCGCTGCTGCCCTGATCCTGCTCAACGGTTTCTTTGTCACCGCCGAATTCGCGCTGGTGCGCCTGCGGGTCACGCAGTTGCGCAGCCTTGCGCAGAGCAAAGGCCTGCGCGGGCGTCTTCTGGCGCGCATGCATCGGCAGCTGGACGCGTACCTCTCGGCCACCCAATTGGGTATCACCCTGGCGTCCCTCGCCCTGGGCTGGATCGGCGAGCCAGCGACGGCGCATCTTTTGGCCCCCGCGCTCGCTGCCTTGGGCTTTGGCGACGGCGCCGTGCTGTACTCGGTCTCCCTGACCGTGGGTTTTGCGCTCATCGCCTTTCTCACCATCATCCTGGGTGAGTTGGTACCGAAATCCCTGGCCATCCGCCGCAGTGTGCCCGTTGCCCTGTGGGTCAGCGTACCCCTGTACGCGTTCTACTGGTTGATGTTTCCGGCCATCTGGATCCTCAACGCCAGCAGCCAGTGGATTCTGCGCATTTTTTCCCTACGCGGGCAGGAGCCCGTGGGGGATGCGCCCCACTCCCGCGACGAACTGGCCATGATTCTGGCGCTCAGCCAGGCGCAGGGCGTGTTGGGACGGCGCAGCGGCGATCTGTTGGAACGCGCGCTGGACTTCAACGAGCTGTCTGCCGGTGATCTGGCCCGGCCAGCCGCCGACATGGTCTGCCTGCAGCAGGACGCCAGTATGGATGCCATTCGCGCCGAGCTCATTGCCCACCGCTTTACCCGCTATCCCGTCTGCGCCGGCGATCGGCAGCACATCGTCGGGCTGGTCCACGTCAAGGACCTGCTGGTGGAACTGAGCCGACCGACGGCGACCCTGCACATGAAGCGCATACTGCGACCGCTGCCGTCGGTGCACAAGGACCTCCCGGCCCTGGATCTGCTGACGCATTTTCGCTCCGGTCAGCCCCACTTTGCCCTGGTCGTGGACGATCTCGGGACCATCACGGGTTTCGTTACCCTGGATCATGTGCTGGAGGCCCTGCTGGGGCCCATTCCCGATGAGTTCGGGCATCGCCGGCGCGAGTGGGTGGCGCAGCCGGACGGCTCCTGGCTCGGCGCCGGCAGCCTGTCCATCTACTCCCTGGAGCGGGTCCTGGGACGCGACATCGACGAGGCGGGGGAGGCGGACAGTATCGGCGGCCTGCTGATGCAACGTCTGGAACGCCTGCCCGAAAGCGGTGAGCGGGTATCCTTTCGCGATTTCGACGTGCTGGTGCGCGAGCGCCAGGGACCGCGGATTGCGCTGGTGCAGGTTTTCCCCCATGCTGCGCCGGATCTCGAGGACTGGTTTTCTGGATCATGAAGAAAAGCGACTTCTACTACCATCTGCCGCCCGAACGCATTGCCCAGGAGCCCTTGCCCGAGCGTAGCGCGAGCCGTCTCTTGGTGCTCGACCCGCGCACGGGCCACCTGTGCGACAGCTCTGTGCGGGAACTGCCGCAGTTTCTGCGTGCGGGCGACCTTCTGGTGTTCAACGACACCCGGGTGCTGCCCGCACGTCTACATGCGCGAAAGCCCACCGGGGGAGCGGTGGAACTCCTGTTGGAGCGTCTCCTCGCACCGGATCGGGCCCGCTTCCTAGCGCGCTCGTCCAAGACCCTGAAGCCGGGTGCGCGCATCACCCTGGCCGGCGGGGAGGCAGTGGAGCTCCTGGCGCGGGAGGGGCGGATGGTGGAGTTGGGGCTTCCGGGTGGCGGCAACTGGCTGGACATTCTCGAGGCCCAAGGCGAAGTGCCACTGCCGCCGTACATCGATCGCGCCCCGGCAGCGGCGGATCGCGAGCGCTATCAGACGGTGTACGCGCGCAATCCGGGAGCCGTGGCCGCCCCCACGGCCGGACTGCATTTCGATGCGGATCTGCTGGCCCGACTGGATGCCGCAGGTATGGAGCGCGCCCACATCACCCTGCACGTAGGTGCGGGAACCTTTCTGCCCGTCGAGGCGGAGGAGGTGGAGGAGCACCGGATGCACAGTGAGCGGGTCACCGTGCCGGCGGCAACGGTGGAGCAGGTCCGCCGCGCCCAGGCCCGGGGCGGGAGGATCTTTGCCATCGGTACCACGGCCTGTCGTGCCCTGGAGGGTGCCGCCCGTTCCGGATCCCTGCAAGCCTTTGCGGGCGAGACCGATATCTTCCTGTACCCCGGGCGGCCCTTTCGCGTCATCGACGGGCTCTTCACCAATTTTCATCTGCCGGAGTCCACCCTCTTGATGCTGGTATCGGCGCTGGCCGGGCGCGAACGGATTCTGGCGGCCTACGCCCACGCCGTGGCACAGCAGTATCGCTTTTTCAGCTATGGCGATGCCATGCTCATTCTGCCTGGGGGGGTTGGGCGCGCGTGACTTTCTTCGAACGGCTGGCACAGGATGGTGCTGCCCGCCGCGGGCGGCTGCACTTTGACCGCGGCAGCGTCGAGACGCCCGCCTTCATGCCGGTGGGCACCTACGGCACGGTCAAGGCGGTCACCCCGGAAGAGTTGCGGGAGACCGGTGCCGAGATCATTCTCGGCAATACCTTTCACCTTTTCCTGCGACCCGGTCTCGAGGTGATCGAGACCCTCGGCGGCCTGCATGGGATGATGCACTGGGACGGTCCCATCCTGACGGATTCCGGAGGCTTTCAGGTATTCAGTCTCGGTGCTCTGCGCAGGTTGAGTGAGGCAGGGGTCCGTTTTCGGGCGCCGGTGGATGGCCGCCCCGTTTTCCTTGGTCCCGAGGAGTCCATGGACATCCAGCGACGCCTGGGTTCCGACATCGCCATGGTCTTTGACGAGTGCACCCCGCATCCGGCTACCTGGGACGAGGCACGGGCCAGCATGGAGCTGTCCCTGCGCTGGGCGGCGCGCTCCCGCGCCGCCTACGCGGGACCCGGCCAGATCTTCGGGATCGTCCAGGGGGGGATGTACGGCGATCTGCGCCGACGTTCCCTGGCTGGGCTCAAGGCCCTGGATTTTCCCGGCCTGGCGCTGGGGGGGCTATCCGTCGGTGAGAGCAAGGCGGAGATGCTCGCCGTGCTCGACGATATTCTGCCGCAGATGCCCCAGGACAAACCGCGGTATCTCATGGGCGTGGGCTTGCCGGAGGATCTCGTGGAAGGCGTGTGGCGTGGGGTCGACATGTTCGACTGCGTGCTGCCCACCCGCAACGCGCGTAACGGCTGGCTCTTTACCCGTCACGGTGTCCTCAAGCTGCGCAATGCCCGGTATGAGCGGGATGTGCTGCCGCCCGATCCCGAGTGTCGCTGCTACACCTGCCGCCACTACAGTCGCGCCTACCTTCGCCACCTGCAGCGCAGTCAGGAAATCCTCGGCGCCCGCCTCAACACCATCCACAACCTGCACTACTATCAGGAGCTCATGGCGGGAATGCGCCAGGCCATCGAACTGGGGCGCCTGGCGGTTTTTCGCCGGGATTTCTATGCGGCACGGGGCAGCGAGGCGCCGAAAGTTTCCCAAGTCCTGAGCTAGGGGCTACAATGGCGGCCCTCGGATTCCATCGGAGCGCCCATGAACCTGTCCCCCATCGCCACGGCCTATGCCGATACCGCGGCGGCCCCGGCTGGCCCGGAAGCCATGATCGTGCAGTTCCTGCCGCTGATCGTCATCTTTGGCATATTCTATTTCCTGCTGATCCGGCCGCAGATGAAGCGGGCCAAGGAGCAGCGCGCGCTCATCGCGGCGGTGAGCAAGGGTGACGAGGTGGTGACCAATGGCGGCCTGGCGGGACGGGTCATGCAGGCCGGTGAAGAGTACCTGCACTTGGAGGTGGCCGAGGGCGTGGTCGTCAAGGTGCAACGCAACGCCGTGTCGCTCATGCTTCCCAAGGGTACCCTCAAAAAACTCTAAGGCCTGGTCATGACCCGTTACCCCTGGTGGAAATACCTCATCATCCTCGCGGTGGTGCTGCCCTCCTTCCTCTATGCTCTGCCCAATTTTTTCGGCTGGCATGCGGCGGTGGAAGTGCGCGCTCCCGTGGGTACGCAGTTGCCGCCAGTGGCTACGATGCAGGGATGGCTTGCCAGCGCCCACATCCCCGTCACCCGGACGGTCACGGATGCCTCCGGGATTACCTTTTTCTTTCCCAACGACAACGCCCAGGGGCTTGCGGAGACCCTGTTGCAGAACCGTTTGCCCCGTAATGCCCAGGTCATTCTGTCGCAGAAGCCGGCCGAACCCGACTGGCTGGCTGCCTTGGGCGCGCAGCCCGTCAATCTGGGACTGGATCTGCGTGGAGGTGTGTATCTGCTGCTCAAGGTGGATACGGACGCGGTGATCAAGCACGCCCTGGAGGAGGACCGCAATCGCCTGCGTAGCTTCCTGCGCCGAAAGGACCTGCAGTATCTCAATGTGGAGCAGACGGGGCCCGACACCCTGTCCGTCCAGATGGCCAGCGAGCAGCTGGCGCGGGAGGCACAGGCCGCCATTGCCCGGGAGTTTCCGGATCTGGCGCTCGCGCCCGAGGGTCAAGGTATCCTTCAGGCGAGCCTGACGCCGGCGGCAGCGCAAAAAATGCAGGACGACGCCCTGCAGCAGGCCATCGTCGTCATCCGCAACCGTATCGATGAACTGGGTGTGGCGGAACCGCAGATCCAGCGCCAGGGTAAGGAACACATCGCCGTGCAGTTGCCGGGTGTGCAGGACACCCAGCGTGCCAAGGAGATCATCGGCTCCACCGCCCAGCTGGAGTTCAAGATGGTGGCCGAACGGGTCGACATGGCGGCGGCGTTGAAGGGGCAGATTCCGCCGGGGGATGCCCTCTACTACGGCGTCGACGGTACGCCCTATGTACTCCACAAGGAGACGGTGCTCACCGGCCGCTATCTGAATGGCGCCAGCGCCGGTATCGACAACAATACGGGACAGGCCATCGTCAACATCAGCTTTGACAGCGTCGGCACCCGCATCTTTGGCGACCTCACCAGCAAGCATGTGGGCCAGCGCATGGCCATCCTTCTGGACAACAAGGTGGTGACGGCACCGGTCATCCGCGAGGCCATCACCGGCGGGCGCGCTCAGATCGACGGTTTCTCCAGCCTCAAGGACGCCAGCAACGTGGCCATCGAACTGCGCGCCGGCGCCTTGCCGGCACCGGTCCACGTCTCGGAAGAGCGCACCGTGGGTCCGACCCTGGGCCAGGATTCCATCCACGATGGCGTCATGGCGGTGATCTTCGGCATGCTCTTCGTCGTCCTGTTCATGACCTTTTACTACCGCGCCTTTGGTCTCATCGCTGACCTCGCCATCCTGGTCAACGTCCTCTTCATCCTTGCGGTCCTATCCCTCATGGGGGGCACGCTGACCCTGCCGGGCATTGCCGGTATCGTTTTGAAGATTGGTCTTGCCGTGGATGCCAACGTGCTGGTCTTCGAGCGCATCCGCGAGGAGCTGCGCCGGGGCATGAGCCCGCGGGCCAGTATCGATGCCGGTTTCAAGCGGGCCTTTGCCACTATTGTCGACTCCAACATCACCGTGCTCATTGCCGCCTTGACCTTGTTCCAGTTCGGCACGGGTGCCATCAAGGGCTTCGCCCTGGTCCTGACCATCGGTGTGCTCGTATCCATGTTCACCGCCACCCTCATGAGTCGCGGCATCGTCGAGTTTGCCCTGGGCAGGCGGCGCGTGCAGAAACTCTGGATCTGAGGCCAAGATGGAACTGCTCAAAACCCGAACCCACGTCGATTTCATGTCGCGCCGTTTCCTGTTTCTGGGGATCTCGGCACTCCTGATCGTCGCCTCCATTGCCGCTTATCTGGTGCGCGGCCTGGACTACAGCATCGACTTCACGGGCGGCACCCTCGTGGAGCTGGGCTTTACCCGGACTCCGGACCTTGCCGCCGTACGGGGCACCCTGGACAAGGCCGGTTACCACGACGCCGTGGTGCAGACCTTTGGCGGCGATCGCGACCTGCTCATCCGTCTGCGCACCCAGCCGGGCGAAAGCAGTGCCGTGGCGAGCCGTATCCTGCAGGTTTTTCAGAAGGATCAGCGGCAGTTTCCCGGAGTAGAGCTGCGCCGCACCGAATATGTGGGGCCGGAGGTGGGCAAGGCCCTGCGCAACCAGGGCATCATGGCCCTGATCATCGTCACCTTGGGGATTCTCATCTACGTCGGTTTTCGCTTCGAGTGGCGCTTTGCCGTGGGGGGTGTGGCCGCCATGTTGCACGATCCCATTCTCGTCGTCGGTTTCTTTGCCCTGACGCAGCAGGAGTTCTCCCTGACGGTGATTGCCGCCCTGCTGGTGGTCATGGGCTATTCCCTCAACGACACCGTCGTGGTCTTCGATCGCATGCGCGAGGATCTGCGGGCAAGCCGCAGCGGTTCGGTGGCCGAGATATTCAATATCGCCATCAACGAGACCCTGTCGCGTACCCTGATCACGAGTTTCATCACCTTCATGGTGGCAATGTCGCTTTTCCTCTTTGGCGGTCCCGTCATTCATGGATTTGCCACGGCGCTGGTGATCGGTGTGGTGGTGGGTACCTATTCGTCCATTTTCATCGCCAGTCCCATTGCCCTGTGGTTGGGTCTCAAGCGCGAGCACGTTCTCAAACGGCAGTTTATCAGCGCCAAGGATCGGAAGGACGGTGCGACGCTCTGAGGGTGGTCGCCAAGGTCGCGGCCAGTGCAGCGTGGTGCCCTTGTTCGCTCCGGCGCACTACGGTTTAATGGAGGTACGATGACAGTAGAATCCGGTCCAGTGCAGACGGCGGAGGCGCAGCCGACGCCGGATTTTGCCGCTACCCTGGCGTCTCTGGAGGAGACCGTGCGCCGCTTGGAGTCTGGGCAACTGGGGCTCGAGGATTCCGTGGTGCTTTTTCAGCGTGGCATGGAACTCGCGCGTCGGGCGCAGGCGCAGTTGCAGGATGCGCAGCAGAAAGTTTCCATACTTCTGGGCTCCGAAGAGACGCCCGTCCCCATGATCAGTGATGAGGAACCCTGATTTTGCCAAGCGCTCCTGCAGTCGAGTCTTTTGCCGAATTTCGCCAGCGTCGGGTCGAGCGTATCGAAAAAGTGCTGGATGAGCTCCTGCCGCCGGCGGATATTCTCCCGGGGCGCCTGCACGAGGCGATGCGCTACAGTACCTTGGGGGGCGGCAAGCGGGTGCGCCCCTTGCTGGTATACGCGGGTGGGCAATGCCTGGGCCTCGCCGACGAACTCCTGGACCGGGCTGCGGCGGCCCTGGAGATGATCCACGCCTACTCCCTGGTGCACGACGATCTGCCCGCCATGGACAACGACGATATGCGGCGTGGTCGGCCCACCTGCCACAAGGCCTTTGACGAAGCCACGGCCATCCTCGTGGGCGATGCGCTGTTGACCCATGCCTTCCAGGTGCTCGCCGAGCCCGTCCCCGGCCTGGCTCCGGCACAACAGCTGGCCATGGCGCTGGACCTTGCGCGCGCCGCGGGCTCACGGGGCATGGTGGGGGGGCAGGCCATCGATCTTGCGGCCGTCGGTCATGAGCTGGCCCAGCCCGCCTTGGAGCAGATGCACCTGCAAAAGACCGGCATGCTCATCCGCTGCGCCCTGCAACTTCCCCTGCAGGCGGCGGCCATCGCTCCGGATGCTTCGGTGGCGTCGGCCTTGCTCCGCTATGCCGATCGCATTGGTCTCGCCTTCCAGGTGCAGGACGATATCCTAGACGAGATTGGCGATATCCGCGAGACGGGCAAGGCACGCCAGGGGGCCGATCGCAGTCGGCAGAAACCCAGCTTCGTCAGTCTCCTGGGCCTCACTGAAGCGCAACGGTACGCGCAGCGTTTGCTGGAGGATGCTTTGGATGCCCTCTCCCCCTGGGGCGCCGAGGGCGATCACTTGCGGGCCTTGGCCCGCCTTATCGTCGAGCGTAACCGATGAATCCTTTGCTGGAGCAGATACCCGATCCCCAAGGCCTGCGGCGGATGAGCCGCAGCGAGCAGAAAGCGGTGGCGCGGTGGGTACGGCAGTTTCTGCTGGAGACGGTGAGTCAGACCGGTGGTCACCTGGCCTCTTGCCTCGGGACCGTTGAGCTCAGCGTCGCCCTGCACGCCGTCTTTGCGACGCCGGAAGACCGCCTGGTCTGGGACGTCGGCCATCAGGCCTATCCCCACAAGATCCTGACGGGGCGCGGGCCGCTCTTCCCGCGCCTGCGCATGAAGGACGGGCTGTCGGGTTTCCTCAAACGCGACGAGAGTCCCTTTGATGCCTTCGGCGCCGGTCATTCCAGCACCTCCATCAGTGCTGCACTGGGCATGGCCGTGGCGGCCAAGCTCACACAGCGGCAACGGCAGGTGGTGGCCATCATTGGCGACGGTGCCATGACCGCGGGGCTCGCCTACGAGGCCCTCAACAACGCCGGGGTGCTGGATGCCGATCTCCTGGTGGTGCTGAACGACAACGAGATGTCCATCTCGCCCAATGTGGGCGCGGTGTCGCAGTATCTCACGCGCATACTCTCGGGCCGTTTCTACAACAGCATGCGCGAGGGGGCTGGTCAGGCCCTCAGTCTCGTACCGCCTCTGCGCGAGCTGGCGCGCAAGGCAGAGGAGGGGGTCAAGGGACTGGTATCGCCGGGAGTGCTGTTCGAGGAGATGGGCTTTCACTACTACGGACCCATCGACGGTCATGACTTGGACGTGCTCATCCCGACCCTGGAAAATCTCAAGAAGATCAAAGGGCCGCGACTTTTGCACGTGATCACCCGCAAGGGCAAGGGCTTTGCCCCGGCGGAAGCGGATCCCTGCACCTACCATGGCGTGACCCCCTTCGATCGCCAGGACGGGCGGATGGTCAAGAAAAGCGGTGGCGCGCCCAGCTACACCCAGGTCTTTGGCGATTGGATCTGCGACAAGGCAGCGGCCGAAAGTACCCTCGTGGCCATTACCCCGGCCATGCGCGAAGGCTCCGGACTCGTGCGTTTTCAGCAACTGTATCCCGAGCGTTACTTCGATGTCGGTATCGCCGAGCAACATGCCGTTACCTTCGCCGCCGGGCTTGCCTGCGAGGGTCAGCGTCCCGTCGTCGCCATCTACTCCACCTTCTTGCAGCGGGCCTACGATCAGCTCCTGCACGATGTCGCCATCCAGAATCTGCCGGTGCTCTTCGCCATCGACCGCGCGGGGCTCGTGGGAGCCGACGGTGCCACGCACCAGGGCGCCTTCGACATGGCCTACGCGCGCTGCATTCCCAATCTCACCATCATGGCGCCTAAAGACGAGCAGGAACTGCGCGACATGCTCAATACCGGTTTTGCGCTCCCCGGCCCGGCGCTGGTGCGTTACCCCCGAGGTGCCGGGGTGGGGGTGCCCCTGGACCGCGATCTCGGCCGTACCATTCCCGTGGGCAAGGCGGAGCTGCTCCGGAGAGGTCGGCGTCTGGCCATTCTCTCCTTTGGGACCCGTGCCGCAGCGGCGCTGCAAGCCGGAGAGACGCTGGATGCCACAGTCGTCAATATGCGCTTCGTCAAACCCCTGGATACGGAGCTGCTCAGCACCCTTGCCCAGGATCATGAGGCCTTTGTGACCGTGGAGGAAGGCTGCACGCTGGGCGGTGCCGGTGCCGGGGTTGCGGAGGCCCTGTTGGACCTGGGTTTGCGACCGTCCATGCGTATCCTTGGTCTGCCCGACCGCTTCATCGAGCAGGGGGATGCCGAAGCCTGGCTTGCGGAGCTTGGCCTGGACGCCGCCGGTATCGTCGGCGCGGGCCGGGAGCTGCTGGAGCGCCTTGCCCCCCCCGCCCCAGAGGCGTAATATTTGACCAATTTGGTCAGGCTTTATCCGGAGAGGCCCACTGTGAGAGATTGTGCTGCCGAAACCCTGGAAGATGTGCAGGGACGTGCCGATCCCCGCGCCATCGCCATTCAGCGCGTCGGCGTCAAGGCGGTGCGCCACCCCCTGCGCATCAGCGACCGCGACGATCGGGTCCAGCACAGCATCGCTCTGTGCAACATGTACGTGGCTTTGCCTGCACACCTCAAGGGCACACATATGTCCCGCTTCCTGGAGATCCTCAATCGCTATCCCGATCCGCTGGGGGTGAGGACCATCGCCGGTTTTCTGGAGGAGGTGCGCCAGCGTCTGGAAGCGCAAGCGGCGCGTGTGGAGCTACGCTTTCCCTACTTTGTCAACAAGCGGGCGCCCGTGTCCGGGGTGGAGAGCCTGCTGGATTATGAGGTGGAGATTCTGGCGGATCGCGACGCCAGCGGCTTACAGCTGGATCTGGGCGTGATGGTGCCCGTCACCAGCCTCTGTCCCTGCTCCAAGAGCATCTCGGACTACGGTGCTCACAATCAGCGCTCCCACGTCTGGGTGCGTGCCCAGCTCGCACAGACGGTGTGGATCGAGGATCTCATCGACGTAGTGGAGTCCGTCGCCTCCTGTCAGCTCTATGGTCTGCTCAAGCGTCCCGATGAGAAGTTCGTGACGGAATACGCCTACGACCATCCAAAATTTGTCGAGGACATGGTTCGGGATGTCGCCTTGCGTTTGCACAAGGATCCGCGCATCCGCCGTTTTACGGTGTCCTCGGAGAATTTCGAGTCCATCCACAACCATTCGGCCTACGCCGAGATCCACATGGACAACTGAGGCGTGGCGGGAAGCAGCATCGGCGAATGTTTTCGGGTAATGACCTTTGGCGAGAGCCATGGGCCAGCCATAGGTTGTATCGTCGACGGCTGTCCGCCAGGCTTGCCCCTGACGGTGGAGGATATCCAGCAGGATCTGGATCGCCGTCGCCCTGGCCAGTCCCGCCACACTACCCAGCGTCAGGAAGCGGACCAGGTGGAGATCCTCTCCGGGGTCTTCGAGGGCGAGACCACGGGTACGCCCATCGGCCTGCTCATCCGCAATGTCGATCAACGCTCCCAAGACTACACCAAGATCCGCGACCGTTTCCGGCCCGGACATGCCGACTACACCTACCTCATGAAGTATGGCCGGCGCGACTATCGGGGGGGTGGGCGTTCTTCGGCGCGGGAGACGGCCACTCGGGTGGCGGCGGGAGCCATCGCCCGCAAGTACCTGCGCCATCGTCTGGGCGTGGAGATTCAGGCGTGGTTGGCGCAGATGGGCCCCATCGCAGCACAGCATTTCGATGGCGACGAGATCCAGCGCAATCCCTTTTTCTGCCCCGACGCCTCGGCGGCTGCCCGGATGGCCGACTATCTGGATGCACTGCGCAAGGCGGGAGATTCCATTGGTGCGCGGGTGGATGCGCGGGTGCGGCACATGCCCGTAGGACTGGGTGAGCCAGTTTTCGACCGCCTGGAAGCGGATGTGGCCAAGGCCCTCATGAGCATCAATGCGGTCAAGGCCGTCGCCCTGGGCGACGGCTTTGCCGTGGTAGAGCAAAAAGGCAGCGAGCACGGAGACGGCATGCGTCCCCAAGGCTTCCTCAGCAATCACGCCGGGGGAGTCCTGGGGGGCATTTCCAGCGGCCAGGATCTGCGCGTCTCCGTGGCGATCAAGCCCACCTCCAGCATCCGCATCCCGCGGCCGAGCATCGATGTGCACGGTCAGCCGGTGGAGGTTTCTACTACGGGACGCCACGACCCCTGCGTGGGGATTCGTGCGGTACCCATCGTCGAGGCCATGCTGGCCCTGGTTCTGATGGATCACGTCCTGCGCCAGCGGGCGCAGAATGCCGAGGTGCAGGCCCCCATTCCGCCCATTCCGGCAGGCTGATGGTCGGTCGCGAGGCCCGGTCCCTCGTCGCCTTCTATTTTTTCTATTTCTGTGCCCTTGGTGCCTTCATGCCCTACTGGGGCCCGTGGCTCGCCAGCGTGGGTCAGGGCGCGCTGTCCATCGGCATCCTCACCGCCGCCGTGCAATTCAGTAAGGTCCTTGGACCCAATCTATGGGGCTGGCTCGCTCAGGGCTTTGGCAGCGCCCGCATCGTGCCACTGGCGGCCCTGCTTACGGCGGCGGGTTTTCTGGCCCTGGAGTTGGTGCGTGGCAACTTTTGGGGCCTGCTGTTCATCACCCTGGCCTTCTCCTTCTTTTGGGCGGCGACTCTGCCGCTCGTGGACGCCACGACTCTGGATTGGGCCGAGCGCGAGGGGCGGGCCTATGGCCGTATCCGTCTTTGGGGTTCTCTGGGTTTCATTGCCCTGGCACTGGGGATGGGACTGTTGGTCCAGATCTGGGGCCTGGATGTTTTCTTGCCGGGTATCGCGACTTTTCTGGCGGTCGCCTGGTGGTTCAGCCGGCGCCTGCCCTATCCACCCCGATCGTCCGGACCGGAGCGCGTATCCCTCGGGCCGCAGCTGCGCGATTGGCGCCTGTGGGCCTTTCTCGCGGCGGGAGCGCTGGAACAGGCCAGCCATGGGGTCTACTACGCCTTTTTTTCCATCGATGCCCAGGCCCATGGCCTGAACGCGGGCTGGGTAGGGCTGCTCTGGTCTTGGGCCGTGATCTGTGAGGTGCTTTTCTTCTGGTTTGGCGAGCGCATCCTGCGTCGCTTCGGCCTGCGTATGGTCCTCATCAGCGCCTTCGTGCTCACCGGAACCCGTTGGTTGGTGATCGCCGCCTGGCCCGGCCTCATTCCCATCTTCCTGATCCAAAGTCTGCACGCCTTCAGTTACGGCGCGTTTCATCTGGCTGCGGTGCACTGGATCTTTGCCCGTTTCCCCGCCTACCTGCGTTCCCGTGGGATGGCCCTCTACGCCAGCCTCGTCTACGGCCTCGGTGGCGGTCTCGGCGCGCTGGCGGCGGGCTGGGCCTGGGGGCACTGGGGGAGCCTCTGGGCCTTTGCCGCCGCCGGCATCCTGGCCTGGCTCGGTCTCCTGGGGCTTATTCCAGCCCTGCGCCCCTTGAAAAGGGGGGTTGCGGCTATCATTTAAAGGGGGAGACCTTTTTTGGAGCCAAAAACCGCATGCGTGTCGATAAACTGACCACCAAATTTCAACAAGCCCTGCAAGAGGCCCAGAGTCTGGCCCTTGCCCGCGATCATCAGCAGATGGAGCCCGTCCACCTGCTCCTTGCCTTCTTGGATCAGGACGGCGGCATCGCCCGACCGCTCCTCGCCAAGGCTGGGGTGCGCGTGGACGCCCTGCGCAATGCCTTGGGCAGGGCGCTGGAGTCCCTGCCCAAGGTCGAGGGCGTCCCGGGGGAGGTCCAGATGGGGCGGGATCTCGGCAACCTCCTCAATCTGGCCGACAAGATCGCCCAGAAGCGGGGCGACAGCTACATCTCCACGGAGCACTTCCTGCTGGCACTGCTGGAAGACCGCGGTGAGGCGGGACGCCTTTTCAAGGAGGCGGGCGCGTCGTCCAGGGATCTGGAGCAGGCTGTCCAGGAACTGCATGGGGGCGAAAAGATCAACGACCCCAATGCCGAGGAGCAGCGTCAAGCTCTGGAAAAATATACCCTCGACTACACCGAGCGTGCCGCCCAGGGCAAGCTGGATCCGGTCATCGGTCGCGACGACGAGATCCGGCGCACCATTCAGGTGCTGCTGCGCCGCAGCAAGAACAACCCGGTGCTGATCGGCGAGCCCGGAGTGGGTAAAACCGCCATCGTCGAGGGCCTTGCCCAGCGTATCGTCAACGGCGAGGTGCCCGAATCCCTGCGCGGCAAACGTCTGCTGGGTCTGGATCTGGGCGCCCTCATCGCCGGAGCCAAGTTTCGCGGCGAGTTCGAGGAACGCCTCAAGGCCCTCCTCAACGATCTGGCCAAAGCCGAAGGGAAGATCATCCTCTTCATCGATGAGATCCACACCCTGGTGGGCGCTGGCAAGGCCGATGGCGCCATGGATGCGGGCAACATGCTCAAACCGGCCCTGGCCCGCGGCGAGTTGCACTGTATTGGCGCCACCACTCTGGATGAATACCGCAAGTACATCGAAAAAGACGCCGCCCTGGAGCGGCGCTTCCAGCGCGTCCTGGTGGACGAGCCCAGCGTGGAGGACACCATCGCCATTCTGCGTGGCCTCAAGGAGCGTTACGAGGCCCACCACGGCGTGCGCATCACCGACCCGGCTCTGGTGGCGGCGGCCCAGCTCTCGCACCGATACATCAGCGACCGAAACCTGCCGGACAAGGCCATCGACCTGGTGGATGAGGCGGCCTCGCGGATCAAGATGGAGATCGATTCCAAGCCGGAGGAGCTGGACGAGCTGGAGCGCCGGCTGATTCAGCTCAACATCGAGAAGGTCGCCCTCGCCAAGGAGAAGGATGAAGCGAGCCGCAAGCGTCTGGAAAACCTGGAAAGCCAGATTGCCGAACTGCAGCGCAAGTACCAGGAACTGGAGGAAATCTGGAAGAGCGAGAAGCTCGCCATCGAAGGTACCTCCCAGATCCAGAAGGAGCTGGATCGGCTGCGGGTGGAGCTGGACAATGCGCGGCGCGCCAACGATCTCGAGCGCATGGCGCAGATCCAATATGGGCAGATTCCAGCCCTGGAGGCCAAGCTGCGCGAGGCGGAAAAGCAGGAGGCCGACGGCCAGCGTAAGGCGCCGACACTGCTGCGCACCGAGGTGACCGAGGAGGAAATCGCCGAGGTCATCTCGCGCTGGACTGGCATCCCCGTCTCCAAGATGCTGGAAGGAGAAAAGGAAAAACTGCTCAAGATGGAAGAGCGTCTACGCGCTCGGGTGGTGGGCCAGGACGAGGCCGTCACGGCGGTGGCCAACGCCATCCGCCGCTCCCGCGCAGGTCTCGCGGATCCACGGCGACCCATCGGTTCCTTCCTGTTCCTGGGACCGACGGGTGTGGGCAAGACCGAGCTGACCAAGGCCCTGGCGGAGTTCCTCTTCGACTCCGAGGACCACATGGTACGCATCGACATGAGCGAGTTCATGGAAAAACACTCCGTCGCCCGACTCATCGGCGCGCCTCCGGGTTACGTCGGTTACGAGGAGGGGGGCTATCTCACCGAGGCGGTGCGGCGCAAGCCCTATTCCGTCATTCTGCTGGATGAGGTGGAGAAGGCGCACCCCGAGGTCTTCAATATCCTCTTGCAGGTACTGGACGATGGGCGCCTGACGGACGGGCAGGGGCGGACGGTGGATTTTCGCAACACCGTCATCGTCATGACCTCCAATCTCGGTTCCGACCGGATCCAAGAGTATGGGCGGCTCGGGGATGTGGAAGGCATGCGGGGGGCGGTCATGGAAGTGGTCCAGGGACACTTCCGACCCGAGTTTCTCAACCGTATCGATGAACTGGTCATCTTCCAGCCCCTCAGTCGACAGCAGTTGCGCGCCATTGCCGAGATCCAGATGGGTTCCCTGCGCGCCCGCCTGCGTGAACGCGATCTGGACATCGTTCTCAGCGACGCCGCGGTGGACTTGCTTGCGGAAACGGGCTTCGACCCCGTCTACGGTGCACGTCCGTTGAAGCGCGTGATTCAGCGAGAGATCGAGAATCCGCTGGCGCAGAGTCTGCTCCGGGGCGAATTCGCACCGGGTCAGGTGATCCACGTCGATGCCCAGGGTGGCCAATTCGTCTTCGGTCCCTCCACCCTGCACTGAGCAGAACGAGTGCGGCCCTCGGGCGATCATTGCCCGGGGGTTCTCGTTGCCCGCGACTGGAAGCACGGAGCGCCGCGCGTTACTATGCGGGCTTCGGGCCGGATTCTGAACACAGAAAGGGTATGGCATGCAGACAAAAACGGTGGCGCTGGCGGTGGGTTTACTCGTGGTGGGTGCCTTGGGAGGCGTGTTCGCCGGAAGGTATTTACCCATTTCCGCTGCCAAGGCGGCCGTCGTCTCGCAAGCGGAGGCGCAGAAACTGGTGGATGGGCTGACCCACGGCCAGGGACAGGTGGAAAAGACCTTTGCCGGTCCAGGTGGCCTGACGGGGGCCTTGGTGCAGATCGATGGCCACCCCAACATCCTGTACCTCACGCCGGACGGCAAGTACCTGGTCGCCGGCACGGTCTTCAATGCCGCTGGCGAGAACCTGATGCGGGAGGAGGCGATCCAGCTTGGCCTCATCCCCAAGCCCGAGACTCCGGAAGCCCTGGCCAAAAAGGCGGCGGCCGCGGATAGCTTCGTGCTGGGCACCAAAGGCCCGGAGATCACGGCCTTTGTCGATCCCAACTGCATTTTCTGCCACAAGTTCTACGAAGAGGCCAAGCCGCTGATTGCCGCTGGCAAGTTGCGGGTGCGCTTCGTCGTCGTCGCTTTCCTCAAGTCCAGCAGCGCCGGTAAGGCCGAAGCCATTCTGGGAGCCAAGGATCCCGCGGCGGCCATGGCAGAGAATGAAAAAGGCTTTGATGAAGCGACGGAGGAGGGCGGCATCGAACCGGCCAAGGACCCTGCGACTGCGACGGTCACTGCGGTGCAGAACAACACCAAGCTGCTGGAGCAGAGCGGCGAGGTGGCCACTCCGACCCTGCTCTACTGCAATGATCACAATACCGTGGTGCTCAAGCACGGGCTACCGGACAAGGATCTGGAGTCTTTCCTCAAGGAAATCCATTCCCTCGACCACGGTAGCTGCCAGGGCAGTTGACGGCGGCGATCATGGCCAGCATCCAGCTCGTCCGGCATGAGGATTATCGAGCCCCAGATTACGAAATCGTCGCCACCGCCCTGGAGTTTTGGCTGGATGCGGATACCACCGAAGTCCTTGCGGAACTGCGCCTGCGCTGTCGCTTGCCCGAACCGCCGGAGTATCTGATATTCCAGGGAGAGTCTCTGGACCTTCTGGAATTGCGCCTCGATGGGCAGGTGGTTGGTGCAGACCGCTACGATCTGTTGGACGAGGGTTTGCGTCTGCACCATCCCCCCCAAGCCTTTACCCTGAACAGTCGGGTGCGCGTCCATCCGGCGACCAACACCCAATTGTCCGGCCTCTACGCCGCCGATGGTGTACTTCTGACCCAGTGTGAGGCCGAGGGCTTTCGTCGCATTACCTACTACCTGGATCGGCCCGACTGCCTGGCGCCCTTCACCGTCACCCTCCATGCCGACCGTGAGCACTATCCCATGCTTCTGGCCAACGGCAATCTCGAGGCGACGGGCACGGACGGTCAGGGTGGGCATTGGGCGCGTTGGCACGATCCCTTCCCCAAGCCCTCCTACCTCTTTGCTTTGGTGGCGGGTCGATTCGTGGTGGAGCGCGACCATTTCACTACCCAGTCCGGTCGCTCCGTGGCTCTGGAAGTCTACGTCGCCGAGCGTTATCGCGATGCCTGTCAACGGGCCCTGGACAGTTTGAAGCGTGCCATGGCCTGGGACGAGCGGGTCTATGGGCGAGAATACGATCTCGAACGCTACATGATCGTCGCTACCGACAGCTTCAACATGGGGGCCATGGAAAACAAGGGCCTCAACATATTCAACACGAAATACGTGCTGGCCAGTCCCGAGACCGCCACGGATGACGACTACCTGCACGTCGAATCGGTCATCGCCCACGAGTATTTCCACAACTGGACCGGCAATCGCGTCACCTTGCGCGACTGGTTTCAGCTGAGCCTGAAGGAAGGCCTCACCGTTTTTCGCGATCAGGAATTCTCGGCGGATCAGAACTCCCGGGGGGTGCAGCGCATTGCCGATGTGCGGCGACTGCGCGCCGCGCAATTCCCCGAGGACGCAGGCCCCCTGGCCCACCCGGTGCGACCCGATGCCTATGCCGAGATCAACAACTTCTACACCGCGACGGTCTACGAAAAGGGTGCGGAGATCGTGCGGATGATCCATACCACCTTGGGTCCGGAGCGTTTCCGAGCCGGTATGGATGCGTATTTCTCCCGCTTCGATGGCCAGGCGGTGACCATCGAAGATTTTCTCTCGGCGCTCGAAGCCGGCAGTGGCTGCGACCTGCAAGCCTTTATGCGCTGGTACGCACAGGCGGGTACCCCGCGCGTCGAGGCCAAATGGCAACAGGATCTGGAGACCGGTAGCCTGAGTCTGGAGCTTTCCCAACGCACTCCGGCAACACCAGGCCAGGCCGACAAGACGACGCTGCCCATTCCCGTGCGCGTGGCCCTCCTCGACCGCGCTGGCAGACGTCAGCCCTTGCGCGTAGGCAACGATGACCTTGGCACCGAGACGGTCCTGATGTTGACGCAGCCGCAGCAAGACTGGACTTTCACCGGGCTTCACGAGCCCTGTGTGCCCTCACTCTTTCGCGGCTTTTCCGCCCCCATCATCCTCGAGCGCAGCGATGCGGTCCTTGCCGAACCCTTCCTCGCCCGTCACGACGACGATCCCTTCAGCCGCTGGGAGAATTTTCAGGCTCTTGCCATCCGCGAGCTGCTCGGATACATCGCCGAGCCGACGCGAGCCCTGCCCAGCGGGGACTTGCGCGAGGCCGTAGCGGCCGTGACCTCCCAGTGGCCGGAAGACCCGGCCTTCTGTGCCGAGTTGCTCACGCTGCCCACGGAAGATTACCTGGGCGAGCAGATGGAGATCATCCAGGTGGATGCCATCCACGCTGCGCGCGAAAGCCTGCGCCGGGCCCTCGCCATGGTATTTGGCGATACCTTCATGGCCTGGTACCAAGGCCTTGCCGGTACTTACCAGTTGGATGGTCTTTCCATGGGACGTCGACGCTTGCGCCAGGTCATGCTGTCCTACCTTTTGGTCAACGACCGTCTGCGCTGGGAGGCCATCGCCCTGGCGCGCCTGCAATATGCTGAAGCCGACAACATGAGCGAGCGCCTGGCCGCCTACACGCTGCTCGTGCAAGACATCCACCACGACAGCGAGGACCTGCTCATGGACTTCTACCAGACTTGGCGACACCATCCCCTGGTCCTGGATCGGTGGTTCAGTACCCAGCTCGGGCGGGAAGAGCCAGCGACTCTCCATCGCGCGGCCAACCTCCTCGTGCATCCCGATTTCGATTGGCGTGTCCCCAACCGGGTGCGCTCCGTTCTGGGAGCCTTTGCCGCCAACCCCACGGTCTTTCACGCGGCCGACGGCTCCGGTTACCGTTTCTTTGGAGAACAGATCCGTCATTTGGACGGCATCAACCCCCAGACGGCCGCGCGTCTGGCGACGGTACTGAGCCGCTGGCCGCGTCTGGACGCGCAGCGGCGTGGGCACATGCAAGGGGTCATTGCCGAGCTTGCCCGCAAGCCAGCCTTGTCCCGGGATCTTGCCGAGGTGCTGAGCCGTTGTCAGGACGCGGCGGCGTCGTCCGCATAGCCGTACCATGGAAAACCATCCCTTTTCATTTACCCTTGAGGAGCGCTCGAGATGCAGGTCGATATCGAATCCGCAGTGAAGCACGGTCTGGAAAAAGAGGACGAAAAGTGCCTCGACGCCGCCGCCCTGGCGGTGGCGGAGCTTTTGGCACAAAAGGATATCCCCGATCTCAAGGCGGCGGCCGCCGTTTTTGGATCCGATCAGGTTAGCGAACTGGCGGGTTTCCTGTGGGACAGCATGGATTGCAAGGCCCTGCAGGATTGCTGCGCCGGCCAGCACTTTGATGCCGAGCAGGCACGCGAATGGGGACTGGACCGCGATCAGTACCAGCTCGCCCTGGCCATCGCCCTGGTAGCGCACAAGATCGAGCGCGAACGGGAAAGACTCGGCCCCTGCTAAGGGTCCGGCAACTAGTCTGGGGCACTCGCCGGCATGCTATCTTGAGCTGCCCCAGAGCGCTTCCCTGAAAGATGGCGCCGCAGCCGTGAGTTGCCACCACCTTTCGGTAAACCGGTTGACCGTGAAAACCGGCGGGGTGTCCGCCGACTTCCGTCTTCAGTCCCAGGGCCGGGAGACTTCCAGGAACCGGGCCCAGGACTTGCGAAACTTCTTCGCTTCCCGCTGCTTGCGGGCCACCAGGTAGCCCCACAATACGCCGGCATGCAGTGCCAGCTCCGATGGTGCTTCGAGCCCCAGGGGCAAGAGATGACTGGCGGCCATCTGCGCATCGCGAATGAGGCCGGAACTTTCCTGCAGGTGACTCAGTACCTTCATCAGGCCCTTGCTATCCTTGGCAGGCCAGAGGCCGGCAAGGCAGTGCAGTACATAACGGAAATTCTTGATCTGGATGCGCAGCCGATGGAATTCGGCGCGACCCTCGGCGCTGTCGGTATCGATCTCGGCGCGTCGGAGTTTACGATCCATCTGGGCCAGATGCCTTTCGGCAAATTCCCGCAGGCTGAGACTTCCAGAAAACCCGTCGGAATCCTCGAGATGCGCCCAGAGTCGCAGGAGCGTGGCGGCGAGGCTCCCGGCGGAATTTGCCGATTCGCCGTCGCTTTTCAGCAAGGCGTCGGTCAAAGGCGCTGGCGAGAGCTGAAACTCCGACGCGTGGTTTTGCCAATGATCGAGCAGGGCGTCGCGATCACGGCGGCCACTTTGCCGATGAAACCAGGTGGCAAGTTCCAGACGTAGAGCGTGTGTGGACGTGTCCGTCTCTAGCGGTTTGCAAAAACGCAGCAGGGCGCGTAACTGGCGGACGCAACGGCGCAGATCGTGGAAATTGCTGCGGCTGCCCTCACGCGTCTCCACCCGCAGGGCCGCCAGACAGGCCTGGATCTCGACAATGAGTATCTCGCGCAGGGCGCTGGCAGCAGGTTCGCGGCCCGGTAATTTGGGTGCCTGGGCCTGCTGCTGGGTTTCTGGGGATGAGCGCGTCGTGGACCGTAGCAAGCCCATTCCCCGTTGAAACTTGCTTTCGGATTCGGGGCAGAGGGGCAGTGCTGCGCAGAGGTCGGCGCCGTGCTTCAGAATCGCGGCCACGCTGCCCCTGACCAGTTCGATCTCCAGTTCCAGGATGGGCAGGGTTTCTCCCTTGACCCGGATCTCGCCGCGATCGGCGGCGAGGAGCAGATGTTCCCCCTGACTCCCGGTCAGACTGCGCTCACGCCGTTCAAAGACCGTTTCCAGCACTACCGCCAAGGGTAGATGGAGGTAGGGACGCAGGATCTGGACCAACTCCGGGTCGTCGAAAACGCCCAGATCCGCTTGGGGCCCGGCTACCGGTACATTCCACTCGGGACGCTCATGCAGTCCGCCACTGGCTGCCCCGGCGAATTTCAAGGTCGCTACCCACTGCTCGCCTTCCAGGCGCACGCGGTAGGCGATGCGGGCGCGCTGTAGACTGTGGTCGCTGGTATCAAAATAGCGGGCATGCATCGGACGTGGTGTCACCGCAGCCAGATCCACCAGCGGGTGACTCAGGATGTTTTCCCAGGCGTCGGCTTCGAGCACCTGCAGTTTCAGTTCACGTTCCACGGTCCACTTCTCCCAAAAACTGCAGCACACGGGTCCATTGTGGCAGTTCGGATCGGGTCTCGCTGGCGCGCAGGTCGGCTATGCCCACGCCCGCGGCGGCGGCATGCACGTAGATCTGGCTGTCGCGCAGGAAGGCGATGACGGGCAGATCCAGATCGCGGAGGAAGGCCTCCAGCGCCTGCTTCGCCCGCGTGCCCTGGTGCACGCGATTGGCGACGATGCCGATGCGGACGCGTCCCTTGCGAAAGCGCTTGATTTCCTGAAGTCGCTCGAGGAAGACGAGACTGGCGTCCATGTCGAAGGCCGAGGCGGTGATGGGCACGAGGAGGGTGCTCACCTCATCCAGCATTTCCTCGAGCCGGCTGCGCTTTAATCCGGCCGGAGCATCCAGAATGAACCACTGTGCCGGCGGATAGTCGCGAAACTTGCGCTGGGGATCGCTCACCAGGGAGATGGCCGGCAACTGCGGCGGACGTCGCCGCCACCAGTGGCTGCTGGAACCCTGGGGATCGAGATCGGCCAGGAGCACCGAGGCGCGCAGGGCAAGCAGGCTTGCCAGATTGGTGGCCACGGTGGTTTTGCCAGCACCGCCCTTGCTGTTCAGGACCAGGACCGAGTGCTGTTCTGCCTCAGCCATTGCCCACACCGCCGCGACCATAGAGGGCAAGCAGGCGATCCTGGGCGGAGCGACAGGGCTGCTCCTGGCTGGGATCGCGCAGGTGACTGTAGGAACCGTCGCTACCCATGGCCCAGGCGTTGCAGTCGTCCTCGAGATAGAACTCCAGGGTCTCCCGTATGAGCCGCTGGCGCAGATCCGGATCCTCGATGGGGATGGCTGTCTCCAGGCGACGGAAAAGGTTGCGACTCATCCAATCGGCGCTGGCCATCCACAGTTCCGGGTCGCCATTGCGGCCAAAGTAATAGACGCGGCTGTGTTCCAGAAAGCGGCCGACGATGGAGCGTACCCGAATGTTCTCGGACACGCCGGGAATGCCCGGGCGCAGGGTACAGGGACCACGGACGATGAGATCGATCTGGACTCCTGCCTGCGACGCCAGATAGAGGTCGCGGATCAGATCCGGCTCCACCAGGGCATTGACCCGAGCGATGATGCGCCCGGCAGTGCCGAGGGCCGTTTCGGCGGCAATCTTTTCGCGCAGGGCAGCGAAGAGGGTGAAGGGGCTTTGCAGGAGCTTCGTCAGGGTCGGGGCCCGTCCCATGCCGGTGATGTGCATGAACAGGGCATTCATGTCGGCGGTGATCTGGGTATCCGCCGTGAGGAGGCTGAGATCGGTGTAGATGCGGGCGTTGCGGGCGTGGTAGTTACCCGTGCCCAGATGTCCATACAGGCGAATGCCGTCGGTTTCACGCCGCAGTACCAGAGCCATCTTGGCGTGCACCTTGTGGTGGACGACCCCATACACGACCTGCGCGCCCACCTCCTCCAACTGTTCCGCCAGTCGGATATTGTTGGCCTCGTCGAAGCGGGCTTTGAGTTCAATGACCGCGGTGACCTGCTTGCCGGCTACTGCGGCATCCATCAGGGCCTGCACGATGGGGGAGTCGGGCGTGGTGCGGTAGAGGGTCTGTTTGATACCCAGGACCGCTGGGTCGCTGGCCGCCTGGCGGATGAAGTCCACCACAGGCATGAAACTCTGATAAGGATGGTGCAGCAGTATCGGACCCCGGCGCAACTGGCTGAAGATCTCCTCGCTGCGCAGGCAGCGGTCGGGTAAGCCCGGCGTGAAGGGCGGATACAGCAGATCTGGTCGCGCCGCCATATCGATGATGGCCGCCATGCGTGAGAGATTCACCGGTCCCGGCAAGGTGTAGAGGCTCTCTTCCTGCAGATCGAAATGGCGCAGCAAGTATTGATAGACCTCTGCCGGGCAATTGCTGGCAACCTCTAGACGCACCGCCTCGCCAAAGGGACGGGTGGTGAGTTCATCCGCCAGGGCGTCCAGCAGGTTGTCCACCTCTTCTTCATCGACGAAGAGCTCGCTGTTCCGGGTGACACGAAACTGATAGAAACCCTTGACGTGGAGGCCAGGAAAGAGGGTCTCGATATTCTCGTGAATCACCGAAGACAGGAAAACGAAATCCGCAGGACCAGCGATGTCCGTGGGCAACTGAATGATGCGCGGGAGAATGCGCGGTGCCTGGACGATGGCGATGGGACTATGCCGCCCATAGGCATCCTGCCCCTCGAGGACGATGGCAAAGTTGAGCCCCTTGTTCTGGACCTTGGGGAAGGGATGCGCCGGGTCAAGACTCAAGGGCGTGAGCAGGGGCAGAACCTCCTGCTGAAAATACTGGGCGATCCAGCGCCGTTGCGTCGCCCGCCAAGTATCGCGGCGGCGCAGACGAATCCCCGCCGCCGCCAGCGCCGGGAGTATGCGTTCATTGAGACAGGTGTACTGAGCCTGGATGAGCTCGTGCGCCACCTTGGCGACGGCCCGAATCTCGTCCTCGGGGCCAAGCATGTCCGGGCCCAGAGGCCCGGCGTTGTATTTGCGCCGCTGCATCAGGCCCGCCACTCGAACCTCAAAGAACTCGTCGAGATTGCTGGAGACGATGGTCAGAAAGCGCAGGCGCTCCAGAAGTGGCACCTGCGGATCGTCCGCCAGCGCCAGCACGCGACGATTGAATTCGAGGATACTGAGGTCGCGATTGAAATACAGGGAAGGATGGTCCAGCGCCTCCGCACGCGCAGTCTCGGGGACAGCCGGGGGCGAAGGCGCCACGGACTCAGGCGGGCTGCTGGGCCGCATGGGTGCGCTCCTGCCGTCGTTCTGCGGCCAGCACCGTGTTCTGGAGGAGGGTGGCGACGGTCATCGGCCCAACTCCACCCGGTACCGGTGTGATCCACGCGGCCCGTTCGCGTGCGCGCTCGAAGTCCACGTCACCCACCAGACGCCCATCGTCCAGGCGATTGATACCGACATCCACCACCGCGGCGCCCTCGCGCACCCATTCCCCCGGAATGAGCCCAGGTTTGCCGGCCGCCGCCACCAGGATCTCCGCCGAGCGCACATGCGCCTCGAGATTCCGGCTGAAGCGATGACAGACGGTCACCGTGGCGCCAGCCAGCAGCAGTTCCAGCGCCAGAGGTCGACCGACGATGTTGGACGCGCCGACGACGACCGCCTCGCTGCCCTTGCGCGGGATGTGGTAGCGCTCCAGCAGGGTCATGATGCCGGCTGGCGTGCACGAACGCAGGGTCGGGGCACGCAGGGCCAGGCGCCCGACATTATAGGGGTGGAAGCCATCCACATCCTTATCCACGGAAATGGCCTCGATGATGATCTCGGGGTCCATGTGTGGCGGCAGCGGCAGTTGCACGAGAATGCCATCCACATCGGCGCGCCCATTGAGCTCGGCGATTTCCTCGAGCAAGGCTTCGGCAGGCCAATCCGCGGGGAATTCCCGGCCAAAGGAACGGATGCCCACCTGGCTGCAGCTATCCTTCTTCTTGCGGACATAGATCTGTGAAGCGGGATTCGTACCCACCAGTACCACGGCGAGACCTGGTGGACGACCGTAGCGCTCGGAGAACTCCCGACTGCGCCGGGCCGTTTGCGCCAAGATCTCTGCCGCTACGGCTTTTCCGTCGATGATCTGGGCACTCATGCCAGCCCCCGCCGGGGTTCCCACGAGCTCCATGCGGGGATATCGCACATGATGATGGCCTGCCTTGTCTGGAGATGGCACCCGAGGGCGCCGCTAAGCGCTTTATTCTTCGGGCCCCGAGGGGCCCTTGTCAAGGTAGCGACGTCAGCCCGCCACCGGCTCCTCGCCAGAGCCGTCGGTGCCTTTCAGGCGAGCCGCCTGTGCCCGCTTGTCCTTGGCCAGGACCATGTACATGGCCGGCACCACGAAGAGGGAAAAGAGCGCGCCAATGGCAAGCCCGGTGAAAATCACCAGGCCCATCTGCTGTCGCGCCACCGCTCCAGGGCCCGTGGCCAGTACCAGAGGCAGCACGCCCAAGACCATGGCACCCGTGGTCATGAGAATTGGGCGCAGACGGATACTCGACGCCTTCTCCACGGCCTCCCGCTTGTCGAGGCCCTCATCCATCTGGATCTGATTGGCAAACTGCACGATCAGGATGCCCTGCTTGGCGATCAGGCCGATCAAGGTGATCAGGCCCACCTCCGTATAGATGTTGATGGAGGCAAGCCCAAGGCTGATGAAGATCAGGGCGCCGCTGATGGACATGGGTACGGTGATGAGCACGATCAAAGGATCGGTAAAGCTCTCGAACTGCGCGGCGAGTAGAAGATAAATCAGCAGGATGGCCAGGAAGAAAGTCAGCAGCAGACCACCCGATTCCTGCACATACTCGCGGGACTGGCTGGCGTAGTTGATGGAGAAGTCCTTGGGCATGATCTTCTCGGCTGCCGTGCGGAAGAAATGCAGGGACTGACCCATGCTCACACCCGGCTTGGGCACCGCCTGAATGGTGACGGAGTTGAGTTGATCGAACTGCGGCAGAAATTGCGGCTCGATCTTGGTCTCTACCCGAACGATGGTGGACAGAGGAATCAAGGCACCGCTTCCGGTAGTGATGTAGTAGTGCTTGAGCGCATTGGGATCGGCGCGGAATTTATCCGGAACCTGCGGGATGACCTTGTAGCTGCGGCCTTCCATGTCGAAGCGATTGACGTAGTTGCCGCCCAAGAGGGGCTGCAGGTCCTGGGCGATGGCCGCCATGCTGATGCCCAGAGTACCCGCCAGACTGCGATCGATCTTCAAGACGAGCTCTGGATTGTCGATGCGCAGATCCTTGGTGACATAGAAGAACAGTCCGCTTTTGTAGGCCTCACCCATGACCTGCTCGGCGACCTTGTCCAGTTGCGCGTAGCTGCCCGGGCTCTGCAATACGAACTGCACGGGCAGACCTCCGGAAGATCCGGGTAAGGGCGGTGGCAAGAAAGAGGCCACCTGCAGACCCGGAACGGCCTGCAGCGCCTGCTGTACCTTGGGCTGCAGCTCCATGGCCGTGGTGCTGCGATCACTCCAGGGAGTCATGCGCATGCCAGCGAAGAGGCTATTGGAGCCACCACCAGCCCCCACGGAAATGCCCGTCACCATGAAGGTGGCTGCCTTCTCTGGATACTGATCCAGGATCTTCAGGATTTCCTTGCCGTATTTCACGAGCTCGAGGGGGGTGATCGTGGGTCCGCCGGTACCGGCATTGAAAATGACGCCCTGATCTTCCTGCGGTGCCAGTTCCGACTTCGAGGTGCTGTACAGAAAGTAGATACTGCCAAAGACCACCGCCGCGAAGAGCATGGTTGCCGGGACAAAGTTCAGGGATCCGCGCAGCAGGCGATCGTAGAAGCGACGCAATCCGTCGAAACGCTGATCGACGAAATGCTCGAAGCCGTGCTCCTGCTTGGGTCGCAGCACCTTGCTCGAGAGCATGGGCGAAAGGGTGAGGGCGACGATCATGGAAATCAGCACCGTCGCCACCAGGGTAAAGGCGAATTCACCAAAAAGACTGCCCGTGAGCCCCCCCATGAAGGCGATGGGCGCGAAGACGGCGATGAGGGTCGTCGACATGACGACGATGGCGCCGCCCAGTTCCCGACCCGTCATCAGGGCGGCCTCGAAGGGTGACTTACCCTCGTCGATGTGGCGGTGGACGTTTTCCACGACGATGATGGCGTCGTCCACCACGAGACCAATGGCCAGAACGATGGCCAACAGGGTGAGCAGATTGATGGTAAAGCCCATGCCCCACATGACCAAGCCAGCACCAACGATGGATAGCGGTATGGCCACGCCGGGAATGATGACGGCCCGCAGCGAGCCCAGCGTCAGGAAGATGACCAGGACCACCACGGCCAGGGTGATGCCGATGGTCAGCAGCACCTCATCCAGGGACGCCTTGATGAAAACGCTGGCGTCGTAGGGAATGGCTTCGTGCAGCCCCGGAGGCAGACTCTTGTCCAACTCCTTGAGGGCCGCTCGGACCTTGCTCGCCACCGTCAGGGAGTTGGCCGAGGGCGATTCCTGGATACCGATGAAGGCGCTGGGTTTGCCGTCAAAAAAGGCGTAGGAGGTATAGTCTTGCGCACCCAACTCGACCCGTGCGACATCCTTCAGCCGGATGAGGGTGTTCCCAGACTGCTTGATCACCAGATTCCGGAATTCCTGGACGTTGTTGAGGTTGGTGGTGGCGACGATGGTGTTCTGCACCATCTTGCCCCGGGTCTGACCCACGGCGGAAATGAAATCGTTGTTCCGCAATGCGGTCGCCACCTGCGCCGCACTCACCCCCAGCGCCGCCAGTTTCTGCGGATTCAGCCAGACGCGCATGGCATAGGTGTTACCATTGCCCGCACCGGGAGGCAGGATCTGCGCCTCACCCACGCCCGGGATGGTCGCCAGACGCGGCTGCGCCACCCGCAACAGATAGTCCGTGATCTGCTGCTGACTCAGGCTATCGCTATAGAACGCGATGTACATGAGGTCCGTGGTATTGCCCACCGTGACATTGACGGTCGGCTGCTGCGCCCCCGCCGGCAGCTGATTCGACACTTGCTGGATCTTGGCCAGGATATTGGCCACCGCCGAACTCGGGTCTGTGTTCAGATCCATGTAGACGGTGATGGTGGACTGACCCTCGGAACTGTTGGAGGTCATGTAATCGATGTGCGGGGCACTGGCGATGACCTTGCTCAGGCGTGTCGTGATGAAGCCCTGAATGGTGCTGGGGCTCGCGCCGGGGTAGGGAGTGGTTACCGTCACCACGGTATTCACCAGCGCCGGGTACTGGCGCACGGTCATCATGGTGTAGGCGTGCAGACCCAGCAGGAAGATGACCAGACTCAGCGCGGTGGCGAGTACCGGTCGACGGACAAAGGTATCGGTAAATTTCATGGTCCGGCCCTCAGGATTTGGCATCGCTGTGGTGAATGGTGACCAGACTGTTGTTGCTGAGTTTTACCTGACCGGCCGTGACGACCAGATCCCCGGGTTTCAGTCCGTGCAGAATCTCCACCTGCCCATCCCGCTGCTCGCCGGGCTTGACCACCTGCTGCGTGGCCACCTGCACCGTCTTGCCGTCTTTCTTTTCCGAGTGGATGAGGTAGACGTAATCGCCGTAGGTGTTATACGACACGGCACTGACCGGCACGGTCAAGACCTTGTGCGTCGCCTTCTGGACCACCTCGGCCTCGGCAAACATGCCCGGGCGCAGGACGTGCTTGGGGTTGGGCAGCGTCGCCTGAATGGCGATCTGGCGCGTGGTACCGTCCACCGCCGCCCCCAAAGCCGTGATCTTGCCCACAAAGGTCTCGCCCGGCGCCGCATCGCTCGTGACGCGTACCAAGGTGCCCACCTGCAGCTTGGGAAGATCTCCCTGCGGTAGGGTGAAATTGACGTAGAGCGGGTCCCAGGACTGCAGATCCACGATTTCCGTACCGGGGGTCAGGTATTGCCCAAGATTGACCTTACGGATGCCGAGATAACCACTGAAGGGTGCCTTGATGGCCAGCTTGCCCAGGGTGGCCTCGTCGTTGCGGATGGCCGCACGGGCGGTCTCGAAATTCGCCTTCGCCGTATCCAGCTGGGACTGGCTCGCAGCGTTCGTCTCCATGAGTTTTTCCGTACGTCTCAAGTTGACCTCTGCCAGATGCAGACTGGCCCGATCCGAAGCCAACTGGGCCAACTGGTTGCTGTTGTCGATCTGGACCAGCAGGCTACCCTTTTTGACGAATTCGCCCGAGTGGAAGTAGATGCCCGTGACGTTGCCCGCCAGCTGAGTGCTGATGGCCGTGCCCTCGATGGCCGTCAGAGAGGCCACCGCCTGAAGACGCGGATGCCATTCCCGCACCGTCGCTTTGGCCGCATCCACGCTGAAGGTCGGCGGCGGCATATGATCCAGGGCCTTGTGCATCATGTAATTGCCAAAGGCCTTGAAACCAAAGATCCCGCCGAAGAGGACGACGAGGACCAGAATGACGATGAGGAACGCTTTTTTCATGCTCAGTCTCCACGACCGGACAAGTGGGGCTTCGAGGGCAAGGGACGATCCATTCAGGATGTACTGGCAGGGGCCTGGGCGGCGCTGGAAGGTTCCGCGACGGGCGCTGGCATGTCGTTTTTCTGCGTCCACCAGCCCCCACCCAGGGCGACCAGCAGGGCAGCCGTATCCTGATAGCGCTGGGACTGCGCCTTGATGACCGCGATCTTGGCGTTGTCGTACTGAACTTCTGCGGTCAGCAGGCTGAGGTAATCCGTCGCCCCGGCCCGATAGCTGGATTCCGCTAGGTGCAGGGCGCTACGTGCCGACTCCAGTGCCTCCTGCTGCGCCTTCAGGGTTTCGGCGTCGTGCTCCAGGGCCCGCAGGGCATTGGCCACCTGCTCGAAGGCCCCCAATATCGTGCTGCGATACTGTTGGTAGACCACTTCATAAGCGGCTCTTGCCTGAGCTTCCTGGGCGCGGAGTTTGCCGCCCTGAAAAATGGGCTGCGACAGGCTCCCCACCAGGCTCCAGATGCTGCTGATGGGGTTGAAGAACAGGTTGGGGTTGCTGGCGGTGTCGCCCAGCGCCGCCGTGAGTTTTACCGTCGGATAAAACTGCGCCCGCGCCTCACCGATGACGGCATTGGCTGCCTGCATCTGTGCCATCGCCGCCTGGATATCGGGGCGTTGCTTGAGGAGTTCGGAGGACAGGCTCACGGGAATCTTCTCGGGCAGGTGCAGATCGCTCAACCGGAAGTCCGGAACCTTGGCCTCGGCGGGAAACTGGCCCACCAGTACCGCCAACTGGTGTCGATACACGGCCAATTGCTGCTCCAGTGGCGGCAGCGTGGCCATCTCCGCGGCCAGTTGGCTGCGTTGGTTGACGACACTCAGGTAGGTAATGGCACCCGCGCGGTACTGGTTCTCCGTCAACTGCAAAAGCTTCTGCTCCTGGGCGATGATGGCCCGGGTCGCCTCGATCTGCGCCTGCGTTGCGGCCACATTGACGGCCGCCGTGACGATGTTGCCCGTCAGGGTGAGTCGTGCCGCCTCCAACTCCCATTGCTGATAACGCACCAGAGCCTCACTGTTGCGGTACACCAGACGATTCACCCCAAAGATGTCTGGGTAGTAGCTCACATTGAGGCTGCCCGTAACCAGGGAATAGCGAAACCCGCCCTTGTTGCCTCCGAAGGCCGCGGATGAGGACTTCGCCCGCTCCGCGCTCAGGCTGCCGGAGACCTGGGGAAAAAATATACTGGCATTTTCCCGCGCCACAGCGCGCGCTTCTTCCAGCTGTGCCTGGGCCTGGGCCACGGTAGGACTATTCTTAAGGCCCACGGCGATGAGGGTGTCCAGAGCCTTGGAGTGGAAAAGGGTCCACCACTCCCGATCCAGATCCTGGCCGTACTCTAGGGTCTGGGCGTGTCCAGCCGGCCCAGGTGCGGTGGCCGTTTGTTTTGGGCTGGGTCCCGCCGTGTACGGCACCTGGTCCGAGGGGCTGTGCGGTACACGCAGTGCAGGCTCAAAGCTGCAGCCGCCCAGGAGTGACGCAAGCCCCGCGGTGCCAAGGGCTGCCAGTGTCGATTTTCGGAGACTATACAAAGCTGACCCCCCTCCAGGGCTGGACCGACCGTTCGGTATAGTGCCGGCAAGCGCGATACCTGTCAATCCGCTGGTGCCCCAACGAACTGTGTAGGCTCTTGAATTCCAGTGAGCTTGCCCCCATCATGACAAACATCTCAACCTTCCTCGGAGGAGCGTATGCAGTTTCGCGGTGTGGTACTCGCTGTGGGCATTGGCCTCTTGACCGCAACCGGTGTTGCTCTGGCGGAGCCCAGCGTAACCCAGGTGACCCAGGCCATCCAGTCCGGGCGCCTGGATCAGGCCCAAAACATGATTCAGGAGGTCTTGGCCAAGCACCCCAACTCGGCCGAAGCCTATTACCTGGAGTCGCGTGTGCTCGCGCGCCAGGGTCAGTGGACTGCCGCCGGTCAGGCCCTGCACCGGGCCGAAACCCTGTCGCCCGGCATGCCCTTTGTGGCGCCCAAGGCGCTTGCTCAGTACCGTGCCGAACTGAAAAAGCATGGTGCCCTGGTCGCGAGTACGGCTACCCTGCCCGTGGCCACTCGGCAAGGCGGTGGGGCGGGACGGGCTCTGGTCTATTTCTTGGGACTCGTCTTCATCATTGCTGCCATTGCGTGGTTCATGCGCCGCCGCCGCCAGCAGCAGATCCTCATGGCACGAAACAACGGCGCTACGGGTTTTGGTAATCCCTACGGACCAAACTACGGGCCCGGCATGGGTCCTAACCCAGGCGGAATGCCAGGTGGGGCCCCCATGGCAGGGCCAGGCATGGGTTCGGGACTCGCCTCTGGGCTCGCCACCGGCCTTGGGATCGGCGCCGGCGTTGCCGCCGGCTCGGCCCTGGCCAATGGACTTTTCCACCACGGAGACGGTGGCAATGCCTCCGCACCTGCCGGTGATAATGGCGATCTCGGTCTACTGAACAATGACTGGGGCGACCAGAACCAGGTCGCCAGCAACGACGACTTTGGCCTTGGCGATGGTGGCGATGGCGGCGATTGGGGATGATGTTGACCGAATCGCCCCGTCTTGATAGGATTCGCGGCTCGAAGCGCTCGTAGCTCAGCTGGATAGAGCAACTGACTACGAATCAGTAGGTCGGGAGTTCGAATCTCTCCGAGCGC